>WBZT01000053.1_pt2 | contig 21978 bp, 13 predicted proteins | sample 5204241 | NCBI WGS metagenome assembly WBZT01 (sample SAMN12344358, study PRJNA552823) | activated sludge metagenome | biome: Activated sludge suspended growth; feature: Nitrification reactor; material: Wastewater; isolation source: activated sludge from nitrification reactor of wastewater...
GAGGGCAGGACGCGAGCCTTCTTAAAAGTGCAGGATGGATGTGATTACAAGTGCAGTTTTTGCACGATACCAAAAGCGAGAGGACGATCCAGAAGCGGAAGTATAGCACAAATCCTTGATATGGCTAAGGATATTATTGAACAAGGTGCTAAAGAGATTGTATTGACGGGTGTCAACATTGGTGATTTTGGCAATGGTACGGAAGTCATCGAAGGTTTTAAGCCGAAAAAAGAAGAATTATTTATTGACTTGATCAAAGCATTGGATGAATTGGATGGTGATTTTCGATTCAGAATTTCATCTATTGAACCTAATCTTTGTACCCAAGAGATCATCCGATTTGTTGCTGAGTCCAAACATTTTATGCCTCATTTTCATATGCCTTTGCAATCAGGAGACAATGAGATTCTCAGACAAATGAAGAGAAGATATCTTAGAGAATTGTATGCTGAACGTGTTGAATATATAAAAAAAATAATGCCACACGCTTGCATTGGTGTTGATGTCATTGTGGGATTTCCTGGAGAAACCGATACACATTTTTCGAATACATTTTCTTTTCTTGAAGATCTCAATGTCAGTTACCTGCATGTATTTACGTATTCAGAGCGATCGAATACACCGGCAGCTTTGATGGAATGCACAATCCCAATAGATATAAGAGCTCAGCGGAGTGAGGCTTTGCGTCAACTATCTAATAAGAAAAAGCTACATTTCTATATGGAGAATTTGGGAGGTACAGAAAAAGTATTGTTAGAGGCGAAAGAAAAAGAAGGAGTTTATTCCGGTTTCACCGGTAATTATGTTCGTGTGGAAATCCCTGAAGTAAAAGGAGATATGATCAACCAATTCATAGATGTAAAATTAAAAGAACTCAACCGTCAATTAGAAGTTACAGGCAGTTTATGCTAAGTTGGGTAGAACTAAAAAGCTTACAACAGATAATATCCGAATTATTTTATTAAAATTTATTTCCAGTGCTGGTTTTCTAATATCAACACACAGTTTGTTAGAACCCATATCGCATTTGTAGATTCTTACACAAAAAAATAATTCAGAAGGAACTATAAAGTACAAACATAAGATCATTTAGAACTGCGATGAATAATATGATATGTTATCGTAAAAAATATTCACCAGGAGACTGTCATTAATTTAGTGTGGATTGACACGTTTAAAATTTACATTAAACTTTTAAAACTACCATCTAAGTTAAACAAAAAAGTCACCCCACACATTGCGGGGTGACTTTCCTAATCCCTTGGGGTATTAATCCCATTAAAACGAAGCCAAACCTTTAAACCAAATTATTTATAAATCCCATTCGATATTATAAACGCCATATAAATGAATATGATTCATTAAGATTGTTAAAGAAAAATTAAAGTTAGAGAATCAGAAAAGATGTATAAATTATAAATTTTCTCAATAAAATGCTCTTAAAACAAGCTTTTCAGAATATTATTTTAAATCAAAAGACAATTTCAAAAATTACAAATGAATATTTTGTAATTAAATGCAAATTACCAAGGTTAAAATCGGAGATGTTTAATGGTTGTTGCATTATTGTCAAGCTTTTTCAAGGACTCAATACCGATTTTAAGATGCTCTTCTAAAAAATCCTGACTAACTTTTTTGTCACTCTCCTCGGTTTTGACACCTTCCGGTACCATTGGCATATCAGAAACGAGAAGTAATGCACCTGCAGGAATACGATTTTTAAATGCCGCGATAAAGATGGTTGCGGTCTCCATATCGATTGCAAGGGCTCTCAATTCAGTTAAATATTTCTTGAAATCTTTTCTGTGCTCCCAAACACGTTTATTGGTTGTATAGACTGTTCCCGTCCAATAATCTCTTTCATGCTCCCGAATGGTTGTTGAGATCGCTTTTTGCAAAGCAAAGGCTGGCAACGCCGGTACTTCAGGAGGAAGATAATCATTAGAAGTACCTTCTCCACGAATAGCGGCAATCGGAAGTATTAGATCACCCACATTATTCTTTCTGGTCTTGAGACCACCACACTTACCTAAGAAAAGGATTGCTTTAGGTTGAATGGCGGTGAGTAAGTCAATTATAGTTCCTGCATTGGGACTACCCATTCCAAAGTTGATGATACTGATATTATTGGCTGTAGCGCTAGGCATGGCCTTATCTGTTCCCATAACCTTGACCTTATGCCATTTAGCAAAAAGATCTAAATACAAATTGAAATTAACGAGAATGATATACTCTCCAAAATTATTTAATGGAATCCCGGTGTAACGCGGTAGCCAATTGCTTACTATTTCTTCTTTAGTCTTCATTGGTTATTCATTCTTGCATTTATTGCACATCATCTCCTCTTAATTTTCTAAATCGCAATCTCGAATCAACAGCCAATGTGCTTCCACTGAATTCGGTAAACAATCTTTCGTATAAGGATTTAGCTTTTTCTTTATCGTTGAGTTGATAATCGTAGATCTGAGCCATTTCATAGAGTGCATTATCGGCTCTGATTTCTTCTTTGTAATTTTGAAGAATAATGTTATACTTTGAAATTGCAGAATCCCGCATTTGCAGTTGATTGTAGATTCTTGCCTGAAGATAAAATACATCATCTTCCAGACTATTTTTTGGATACAATATTAAGATGCTATCCAGGTTATTCAAGGCTTCATGAAATTGATTTTGAAATACTCTTAATTCAGCTTTTGAATATTTGGAAAGTGCCAGTCCTAAAGTATCCTGATTGAGATTGTCCAAAATAAATACCGACATATCTATAGCATCATTGCTGATTAATCGTGAGGTAGCTTGTTTAAGAATGTCAAATTGTTCTTGTGCCCAATTGAAATCACCTGCGAAGTAAGACAGTCTGGCGTTTTTATATCTTGCGGATTCACCCAGTTCATCTTCCAAAAAATCTTTATCCACCTGAGCATATAGTAAGGTGGCTTCCCAACGTTCACCTGTTATCAAATAATAATCCCCAAGATCTAGCTTGGCTTTTGCTTTAATTCTTTGATCAATGATTGGATTATGAATAAGTTTATTAAGTATGTCAATGGCTTTTGTTGTGTTATTTAAATATCTGGCTTCCAATTCTGCAAACTCAATGAGTATTTCTGCAGACAATCTGTTGTTGCTATACTCTTGTTCGAACAGATCGTAATCTTGTTCGAGATCTTTTAAGTCCTGAGCAGTATAACTTTTATTTTCTACGACTAATTTTCTTCTACAATTAAGAATTTGTCTTAAGGCTTCCATGTAATAAGGACCTGCCGGTCCAAGGGATTTGACATATTGATAGGCGTCTATTGCCGTTTTATAATCTCTTTCATTGGCACATATATTAGCAATATACATTGGCCGTGAACCATTTTCACTTAATCTTTTGTCTAAAGCTTTTGATTGTCTCAATGCATTCAGAAAATCTTTATTCTGAATATAGGTCCACTGCAATAATTCTACCAATGAAATATTCTCCGGATTTTTTTCAAGCCTTGCAAAGAGCATACTCTGAAATTCAGATAGTTTTTCTTTAGGAAGGTAGACCTGAAGTAAATTTTGAATGCTCATTTGATTAACGCTTCCATCTTCCAATGCCAGAAGATAATACGAAAGCATAAGTTTGATATCCGATTTTCTTCTGTATAGGTCAGCTAGTTGATAATTAAAATGAGCAATTCCTTTCAACAATTTTTCTCCTTTTTCATAGACTTCAATAGCATGATCATACTTTGCCAATTCAATAAAATTATTTGCAAGATTGTGAACAAGAATTACATCTGCAGGTAATTTTTCAATGGCTAAGCGAAATTGCTTTTCAGCTTTATCGGGATCATTATTTTTCGTCAATAAGTTTCCATAAATAATGTGAAGCTGACAATCCTTTGGTCTTAACTGCATTTCTTTTTTAATCAGTGCTTCAGACTCAGCGAATTTGTTTAATGCTTGCAGTGTATTCAGGTAATTTTTAAAATAGTAATCATTGCCTGGATTTTTTTGGTAAAGCTGCTGAAACAATACAGCTGCTTTTTCATATTCACCATCCGAATAATACTGCATGGCAAGTCTGACGTCCTGAGCATTTATTTTCAGTGCGAACCAAAAGAATAGAACAATGTTTAAGTACTTCATGTATGGTTAACGATCTTAATTAAGAATAGTTTTTATGTAAAATTACTAACTTCCTTCAAACTCAACAGGTAGGGTATATTGAACTCTCACTGGAACTTTACCTTGAAAGCCAGGTGTCCATAATAGCTTCATAGAATTTAACAACTCCAGAACACGTACTGTTTCACTTCCGCAGCCATCTCCAATTTCTTTGAGGACTTTAATATTGGATACAGATCCATCTTTTTCAATAATGAATTGAACCAGAACAATACCCTCTGTTTTGTTTTTGATAGCTTGTAAAGGATATCTTATATTGCTTTTCAAAAATCCCAGTAGTCTTTTTTCAGTACATTTTTTTTTGTCAATAAACGAACCACCCAACTCATCGCATCCTGCAAAACTTGGCATCTGACTTACAAACTTATAAACCTGAGCGGCATTGGAAGAATCTCCGGCAGCATTATTGGAACCTGATACAGACCCTGAAATTTCACCGCTGGATCCGAGGGTATCAACTTTTTCAGTGAGTGGCGATGCTGGATGATTAGGATTGATTTTATTTTTTGGCGTTTCTATGTCCTTATCTACCACCCTTGGTTTGACAATAATTTTTTCATTGGGAACCGTAGAATTAATTGTAGATGTTTTTTTATCGGGTGCTTGTAATCGGGGTAAATTTTCCAGACCATTCTGTCCACTTGGTGGGACATTGAGCGTAACTTCATGGAACTCATATTCCTGTACAGATTTATCCAGAAATAATCCGGAGTACCATAATTTGAGTTGTGGTAAAATCAACAATAATAAAAAAATGAATAGGGCAAGGACAAATCCTGAGGTCATAAATTTTGTATATTGCTTACGCAACTGATAAGCCCCATACTCATGATTTCGCCGATGAAAAATCATTTCATTCCAGCGTTCTTCAAAAATCCAGGGTCGAATCCAGCGATTCATATTAACGACTTTGAGGCTATTACTTTGTAGTAAATTTTCGAACCAAAACAGCCGATAATAATTCCCAGACTATTGGCCAGTTGGTCCAAATAATCAAATTGCCTGCCTAGATGCGTAAAAGACTGTAGCCATTCAATCGAAAATCCAAGGACAAACAAGGTTATAAAGATTTTTGTCAATGGATAACTTAAAATATGATGATTTATTTTGTAGTAAACTCCAAAACAAAAAGCTGCAAAGCCATATAGTGACAAATGTGCAAGTTTGTCGAGCGACGCCAGATCTGAAAGATGAATTTTTTTCAGCGTGTTTAAGGAGATCAAAGAAAGAATTAAAATCAATAGAACATCTGCTATTCCAAAATACAACCAAGTTTTTGAAGAACCTACTTGCTTAGACATTATTCTCAATGTACGATCAAAGAATAGAGAGCGAATTGCATCAAATAGCTACTTTTTACACGCACCTGTTTATATATAATGGTTCAATTATTGAACCAGATCCAATTTTTCTCATCCACTTATTAGATTTTTTCTTTACTGCCAGTTTTGAGCAACAAGAAGGCCTCAAAAATTGTAAGCCAAGAAGGGATTGAAACGGAGATTATTGTTGGATATGCAGGATCAACCTACCATTGCCTGGTATGATGCAGCATCAAGCAAATCCGATAACTGGTCTGGATTTACCATTTCAACTTTTACGATCCAACCTTCACCATAAGGATCGGAATTGACCAGGGTAGGGTTATTACCATTTTTTTCGTCCAGAGATGGATTAAACTCCACAATTTTAGCTGAAACCGGCATAAAAAGATCACTGGTTGTTTTTACCGCTTCGATAGTGCCAAAAATATCATCTTTCATTACCTCATCCCCGACGGTATCAACTTCTACATAGACGATATCACCCAATTCAGATTGGGCAAATTCTGTTATCCCTATATAAGCATATTGGCCATCAACTCTGATCCACTCATGTTCTTTGGTATAGCGTAAATTCTCTGGAAATTGCATAGTTATTTGGTTTAAACGTTAGTAGACTGCAAGATAATTTCTTTTAGTTCTTCGGTGGTAAGAGATTTTGGCCTTTCTAAAGGTAAGCCATAAGCCCTATCCCAGCAAAGTTGAGCAAGAACGCCCATTGCTCTGGAAACCCCGAATAAAACAGTGTAAAAAGTATGTTCTTTTATCCCATAATGTTCAAGCAAGGCACCGGAGTGCGCATCAACATTTGGCCATGGATTTTTGACTTTTCCTAGATCTTCCAATATCGGAGGAACCAGTTCAAATACATTCCAGACAATATTAACCAATGGGTCATCCGAACAATATTTTTCTGCAAATTCTTTTTGAGCTAAAAACCGAGGGTCCGGAGCTCTTAATACGGCATGCCCATATCCTGGTACAATTTTACCTTCGGATAAGGTTTTCTTTACATATTGAACAATTTGTTCACGGCTTGGTCTATTGGTACCAATAATTTGAACCATTTCAGAAATCCAATCCATAACTTCCTGATTGGCAAGTCCGTGTAAAGGACCTGCTAAGGCGTTCATTCCACCGGCTAGAGACAGATAGGCATCGCTTAAGGTAGATCCGATTAAATGCACGGTATGCGCTGAGGCATTACCCCCTTCATGATCTGCATGGATGGTCATGTATAAGCGCATTAGATCCATAAAATCTGCATTGCGGTTACCCATCATATGAGCAAAATTCGCACTCCAGTCAAGATTTGGGTCGGGTTGTATATGTTGGCTATTGTGAAAGGTTTTTCTATAAATATATGCGGCTACACGAGGTAATCTTGCAATAAGGTTGACGCTATCCTCATACATATATTCCCAATACTTAGACTTTGGCATTCCTTCATCATATTTTTTGGCAAAAATACTTTCGGACTGCATCGCCATGATGGCCATGCTTAACTGCGTCATGGGGTGTACTTGATTATCCAGTGCGTCTATTACCTTAAAAACGGATGGTGAAACTTCCGATCTGGACTGCCAGTTTTTGGATAGCCATTCGACATCCGATAAGGTCGGCAGCTCTCCGGTTAACATTAACCAAAAAAGACCTTCCGGCAAGGGTTCTCTGGCCCCATTGATTTTAGGAAGATGATTCTTTAAATCGGTAATGTTATAACCTCTGAATCTAATACCTTCTACGGCATCGAGCGAGGATGTTTCCCAAAGCATTAATTTAATACCTCTCATTCCACCATGAAGTTGTTCCACTTTTACTTTGTCAATGACGACATTGGAATTGGCTTTAATGAGATCCTTCAGCTCTTCCGTCTTAGCTGAAAATTGTTGAAAGAATGCATTTTTTAAGATGTCCATGGAGGATTTGTTGGTGTGCGTCTCTGGGTACGCTATATTAATTGTGTGCAAAGCTATAATTTTTGAAAAATGGTAAAATTTCTAAGTTGCATATTAACATCATGTTATCAGCTTTTGTTTCTTAGAATGTAGTGATTTTAAGCTTTTTTATAAAGTTTCTCCATTTAGTAATTCAATGAGGCGCTTTCTTCACAATTCATTAGATAATTCATTGAATAAAAATCAAAATGTAAGATTTAATTTGAGCTACATTTGCCACTGATTTCCATACTCAAATCAAATATGAAATTCACAGGAACTATTTCCAACTCAGCACAACTTTTTGATGCTGGTATTGCAGAATCCGCAACCATAAAAGCCAATTTATCTCTTGACGAACTCATTCAGGAAAGTCTTGAAAAAAATCTAGCCGAACTAAGTGATAAAGGCGCCCTATGTATTCGAACCGGTGAATTTACCGGGCGGTCGCCGGATGATAAATTTACGGTTGACAATGAAATAACCCATAATCGCGTGGATTGGAACAAATTCAATCAAGCTTTTAAACCAGAGGCTTTCGAACGATTATGGAAGAAAGTATGTAATTATTTGAATCATTGCGAATCCATTTATGTTCAAGACAGTTTTGCTTGCGCTCATCCAGCCTATAGGATTGGGGTAAGGACGATTGCTGAAATTCCGTGGTCAGCGCAGTTTGCATCCAACATGTTTATTAGGCCTGAAAAATCCGAATTGGAGAATTTTAGTCCTGATTGGACAATTTATTGTGCACCGGGTTTTAAAGCTAATCCTACAGAGGATGAAACCAGACAACATAATTTTAGCATTATTGATTTTAGTAGCAAGAGGATCCTAATCGGCGGTTCCGCCTATACTGGTGAAATTAAAAAATCAATATTTACCATTCTCAATTTTATTCTTCCTGTTGAACACAAAGTTTTGCCCATGCATTGTTCCGCAAATGTTGGTAAAAATGGAGATACCAGCATCTTTTTCGGACTGTCAGGAACCGGTAAGACGACACTTTCTGCGGATCCCAATAGGTTTCTGATCGGAGACGATGAACATGGATGGAGTGATGAAGGGGTGTTTAATTTTGAAGGGGGTTGTTATGCCAAGTGTATTGACCTTACCGAAGAAAAAGAACCAGATATCTACAATGCCATAAAAAAAGGAGCTATCCTCGAAAATATTGTTTTTTATCCAGAAACCAAGAAGCCTGATTTTTCAAGAAAAGATATTACAGAGAATACAAGGGTTTCTTATCCTCTGCATCATATTGCAAATATTCAAAAACCTTCCATTGGAAACGCCCCAAAAAATATTTTCTTCCTGACCTGTGATGCATACGGAATTCTGCCACCCATAAGCAAACTCAATGTGGCACAGGCGATGTATCATTTTATTTCAGGATATACGGCAAAAGTTGCCGGAACTGAAGCTGGTGTCACGGAACCGAAAGCAACTTTTTCTGCCTGTTTTGGCGCACCCTTTCTACCCTTACATCCAACCGAATACGCTGTGTTATTGGGTGAGAGAATTGAGCGTTACAAACCCAATATCTGGCTCGTTAACACCGGTTGGACCGGAGGAGCCTATGGTGTTGGTTCAAGAATGAAGTTACCATATACCCGTGCGATGTTGTCTGCCGCTTTAAACGGAGAACTTAACCAAGTTGAATATGAGACCTTAGGCGTTTTTGGACTTCAATTTCCTAAAACCTGTTCAAGTGTTCCAGACCAGATTCTAAACCCAAGAAATACCTGGGAAAATAAAGAACTCTACGACCAAAAAGCAATGGACTTGGCTAAGCTCTTTATTGAAAATTTTAAGAAATACAGAGACAAGGCGTCTTCAGAGATCCTAAGTGCAGAACCAAAGGTCTGATAAACTTATAAACACAATATTCACAGATGAAAACAGATGATCTATTGTTGAATTATAATTTGATCATTTTAAAGATAGGATTTTGAAAAACATTTGTTGACCTAATAGAAATTGGAATTCTGGATATTGTTTATTTTCAGATATGATGGTTTGTAAACTTTAGTTTCCAAAGTATTTGATGCGTACATTATATGAATTCTGAAGAGAACTGCTTTTGAAATATGAAATCCGCTTTTGAATTTTTAATTAAAAATTATAAATCAGTTTATTGAAAAGAATATACGAAAGACCATTTTATGGAATGGTCAATCAAAGAGAAGTATTGGTTCAAATGCCTTGTTTTATTGGATAAACAAAAATTTACTTCAGTTTTAAACATAAGAAACTGTTAAATCGATTTTGATAGGTAATTAATGTAATAAATTGATCGTTTGCTATTTTATTCACTTAAACTAAAAAAATTATTTTTGAGTTATTACTTTGGTATTCTATTATTAAATTAAAAATATTTTAACATGAAAAAACTATTGATTCTTACCATTGCCGTATTTGCATTTCAAAACATGATGACTGCACAAGCAACTGCAACCAAATCGAGCACTGATCCTAAAATGGAGAGTTCCTCAAAATCCAAACCAAAGTCCGAGACTGGCAAGGTGGTTCAAATGGATAAGGGAACCAGCAAAGCAACAACGGGAGATAAAACCGCAAAATCAACCAAAAGTAAAACCTCAAAAGAGAAGACAAGCACCGCAAAAACAGATGATGGGGTTCACCTAAAAGCGGATGGAACGCCAGATAAACGCTACAAGTCTTCCAAACACCTGAAAGCAGACGGAACACCAGATAAGCGGTATAGCGAAAATAAAAAATAAACTTAATTGCTTTATGTTGGAGCCTTGATTCTAAATCAAGGCTTTTTTTTTGTCAAAAAATGCGATTCTAAGGATTATTATAAGAGTTGATGCTTTAATACAATTTTGAAAAAATGTAGGTTGGTTTTGAAAGGTACTTCATAACTACTTTCTGCGCCGCCATCTGCAATACATCTTTCTCACAAAATGTTGAATGTTCTGCTTGTATCCCTAAGGTTCTAAAAGACTGAGTTATTTGGATTAAAATGGAAAAATTCGAAGAAAAATGGGACAGATTAGCACCAAATATTTATTAAATATGCTGCATAAATTCGCGTAAAAAAGCATATAATTTAACCCATTGCATATTAAAAATATATATAATATGATTACATTTTCAATCTTGTAAAACTTTAAGTTACTGGATTAAATAGTTTGCCATTACTATGGCCGTTGAAAATATTTACATACTAGGACATTAGGTGCATCTTATGAATCATGAAGAATGCAGAAATTGATTATTGAAATAATCTGGAATGATTAGATTGATGGCTTAATGGCAAACATGATGGCTGTAAATGAGGACAGCATAGACCAGATGAATTGAAAAACGGGCTAAGAAGAAGCATTTGGTATCTGAAGGAAAACAATTTATATGGGCAATAAATTCTTTATTTTTTTCTTGAAATTTCTTGATCTAATTGATGCCGGAAGGTTATCTTTACGCCATAACTAACTAATAATCAATACATTATCAAATTTAATCATTTGTTAAGTGTTGAGTATTAGATTGTTATGTTTATTTAGACCGAAGCATTTTTAACCAACCATAGGTATGTACCTACGCAAAACTCATTTATTGCTATGTAAGCAAGTCTGCTTATCGGCTTATGCGTCGAAGAAAATCTGTTTTTCTTCTAATTGGAGTATAGCCTATCCGGTTCCTGAAAATTTCTCTGACACCCATCATTGTAGCCTCAGCCTAACTGAAAATAGGATTGGGATTCATCATGAATACGGCAAAACTTTACAGGACAATACATTTAATAGAATCAATCCAAACTTCATAAATTATGACAATTAACAGCTTAAGACTTGGCATTCTTCCCATTTTGCTATTCACTTTGAATAGTATATATAGTCAAAGCACTGATGCCGTGCGAGCACCATTATCCGTAGGGTATTATTGGAAGGATTTGCCGGTAATCCAATCTATATTGGAAAATGAAATTGCAGTCACAAATGCTGCACTTGGTAATCCAAAAAATACAGATAAAAATAAAGGCATATTAATCGGATACCTGAGTTTAATCAATAATTTCAAACGAAGTCTATCGGTTACTTCAAACTTTTCAGAAGAGCTTGAGCGCGCGTTTGAATTTGTAAAAAATGAAGATGTTGGAATTCCTTACAAGAGAATTTTGATTGTTAAGGATATTTTTATTAAAAAAGAAGAACTAATTCTCAAACTAACTACGAAGTAAGCTAAGAGATACTATAAACCAAACTCTATTCAATCTGACCAATTGAATAAAACTTAAAGACAAGAAAAAAGATGAAGCATATCAACACAAACAACTTAAACAGTATTTGTAAGTACCTACTGGTATTCACGATGATTGGTTTTACCCAATCTGTTCGGGCACAAACAACCCTGATTGACCCTAATGGTGCTGGTGGTTTTGAACTAGGTAATACCTTTGCATTAAATGGTTGGACCCTTGTAAATGGGGCAACAAACCAACTATTTGTAGGTACAGTTGCGGTTCCTTCTGCGGGAACAAACTCAGCATATGTCTCAGATAATGTAGCAGGTACTACCTATAATTATATCACGACTGCTGCATCAACTGTACACTTTTATAGGGATGTTACCTTTCCGGCTGGAGAAACCAACATCGTATTGAATTTCAAATGGAAATGTCAGGGTGAAGGCAGTTATGATTATGTAACGGTATATTCAATGCCAACCTCTGTAACTCCGGTAGTTAATATGCCTGCAGGTGCTTTTCAAAGTTGGTTAAACATTCCGGTTGTTTACCCTGGAGCTGTTATACATTCCACTCCTCCAAATCTTAACTTACAAGGAACATATCAGACTCAAACCATTTGTTTGCCATCTGCATATGCAGGAACAACCAGACGATTGGTGTTTATGTGGTCAAATGATGGAAGTGCCGGTACACAGCCGCCGGGATCAATTGATGAAATTTCATTGGTAACCGGATCTGCACCCACAGCGCCAACAACTCAGCCTACTTCATTGATATTAACGCCAACTTCTATCAGTCAGATCAATGGTAGTTTTACAGCAGCTTCTGGTAATCCGGATGCATATCTCGTGATAAGATACCCTTTTGGATCAAGTATTACCAATCCATCAAATGGCGTGAGTTATACTGCGGGTCAAACTTTGGGACTTGGAACGGTTGTTCAAGCCAGTGCCATGACCAGTTTTAGTGCCACAGGTCTGACTCCATCCACGAATTATACGTTTTATGTTTATTCCTATAACTTAGCACCCTGTGTCTCCGGACCGTTATATAATATAAGCTCACCGCTCTCTGGTTCAGCTTCAACCTTTGCATGTGCCTCTCTTGCTGCAGGAACTTATACCGTTGGGCCAACCGGTACTTATTCTTCCCTTACTGCGGTTAATACAGCTTTGGCAAATGGAACAGCCGGGCCTGTGATTTTTGAACTACAGTCTACCTATAATAGCTCGGTGGAGAGCTTTCCTATAACTTTTACGGGTACTCCATGTCCCATTAATGGAGGGGTAATTATTCGACCGCAAGCGGGTGCCACCAATCTATCTATCACCAGTGCCAATGCTACCGGAACCATCTTATTTGACGGAGGGGACAATATCGCTTTTGATGGAAGAGCAGGGGGAGTAGGTATTTCTCAGTTAACCATTGAAAATACAACTACCACAGGCTATGCCATACAATTTATCAATAATGCTGTTTCAGATCGGTTCGTTTATTGTACCATTAAAGGAGTTAATACGAGCACCTCAGGTGGTGTAATTGTGTTTAGCACCTCGACAGGACTAACCAATGGAAACAGTAATATCAAATTTGACAATTGCGACATCAGAGATGGAGCAACCAACCCAACCAATCTTTTCTATTGTTCAGGATCAACCACAAATTATCCGATTGGAAATAACAATGATACCATTTCAAATTGCAACCTACACGATTGGTTCAATGCGACCTCTACAACGGCTGGTGCCGCAATTAATATTATTGGTGGCGCCTCAGATTGGGTCATAACCAATAATAGTTTTTATCAATCTGTTTCGAGGACATTCACTATGACCACGGCAACAGATCAGGGAGCTATTTTTGTTGCTGCCACGAATTTCGGGGTAAACTTTACCATCAACAACAACTTTTTTGGAGGTTCTGCACCTTTGTGTGCCGGAGCACCCTGGACTTATACAGGAGGAGCAACCGGAACACCTACTATAAGAATGATAAGGTTTAGTACTGCGATTGGTTTGCCTTTTTCCAGTATTAGTAATAATACGATTGCTAACATAGATATTACAAGTTCCAGTACATCTACAGCCCATGGATTGATTACACATTTAAATGGAAATGTGAATATCAATAATAACCTTATTGGCTCGATGTCTGCTTTGAACAATATTAAATTCACACTAGCATCAACTTCTACTGCACCCTTCTTTTTGCCGATATCTTTAGGAACCGGGGCTTCTTTAAGTAAGATCAGGGTTCAAAATAATAGTTTGGGTGGAATAACGGTTGCAACAAATAGTACCGGTTCCGTTAGTTTCAGAGTTTTATATGCTCAACCTCCTGCACTAAGCACTTTAAATATTTCAAACAATACCGTTGGAGGAACCGTTGCCAATAGCATTCAGCAATTAACAAACGGTATTATGCCGGGGATAATGGTATTGAATCCGACCGTTGGTGATACCATTAGTAACAACATTATTCAAAATTTAACCCACAACAATACAGGAGTTACCGGATCAGTTACCGGAATTAATATTCAGGCGAGTGGAGGTAAACACCTTATAACAGGTAATACCATATTTAACCTTACCAGCAATTCGACCAATATTGCCATTAATAACGCAGCATCCGTAGTTGGTCTTACGATGACAGGTTCTATTGTTGGCGGGACAGAAGTTAGCGGCAATACCATTTACAATTTAACCAATACCAACAATACGGTTGCTGGCTGGATCAATGGGATGTATTTTGGAACCGGTTTAATTCCACAGCCTAACACCGTTATTGCTAAAAACTTCGTACACAGTATCAACCTTGCCTCTCCTACTGGAGGTATGGCAGGTATATTCTTGCCAAATGCTGGTAATGCCCTTTGTTACAATAATATGGTACGATTGGGTATTGACGCCTCTGGTAATTCTATAACCAATTCTTTACAGATCAATGGAATTTATAAGAATTCATCAGGTGCCATGGGTATTTACCATAATACCGTTTACATTGGCGGTACAGGTGTAGCCAGTGGTGCTGTTAATACCTATGCCTATCGAAGGGGAACGGCAGGCGTTACCGATACGGTAATGAACAATATTTTTTACAATGCAAGATCCAATTCAAGCGGTACCGGAAAACATTATTCTTGTTTTTTGAATGTCAACACAACCGAGTTTGAGGACAACAATGATTTGTTTGCCAATGGAACCGGTGGTGTTTTAGGCTTGTTGGGGGTTACGGATTATGCCACATTGCCTCTTTGGAGGACTGCAACCAACGCAGATTGGAATTCTGTTTCAGGAGATCCAATGTTGATTAATCCAACAGGTACATCCTCAACTGTTAATCTTCACATTCAGGCTGGTGTTGCTACTCAGGTCGAAGGGTCCGGTTATTTAATAGCTGTTCCTGGAAATGACTTTGACATGCAGACAAGATCAACCTTGACGCCTATAGATTTAGGAGCGGATGCAGGTAATTTCTTATTGTCTGATGTAGCCCCTCCAACTATTTATTATACACCACTATTACCAACTTCATGTAATACCGGTAATATGAGCTTAAATGGGGTACAGGTTTTAGATGCAACCGGAATTCCTTTAGTTGGAGGTAATGTTCCAAGAATATATTACAGAAAAGGTGCAGGCAGCTGGTTTTCTCAGGCAGGTACTTTTGTGTCTGGAGTTGCTACCAATTCCTTCTGGAATTTCACCATAGTAGCTGCAGATATGGGTGGTCTTTTGGCTGGCGATATTGTCTCTTATTATGTAATTGCACAAGATAATGTGGGAACACCTAATGTTGGATCTTATGCCGCAGGTGTTGTAGCAAGCTCTGTCAATTCTGTTACTACCGCGCCAGTGACTCCTTTTAGTTATACCATTGGTTCTATTTCCTTAAGTGGAACATATACCGTTGGTGCTGCCGGTGTTTATCCTACTTTGACGGCCGCAATAGCTGCATACAATTCAGCCTGTCTTAATGGTCCGGTTGTATTCAATTTGATTGATGCAAATTATTCGGCAAGTGAGACTTTCCCTATAACCATAAATGCGAATCCGTTTGCAAGTTCAACGAATACCTTAACGATTAAAACTACGCAGGCAAATACCGTAATAACCGGTCTTTCTGCAACTGCTTTGATTGTATTGAATGCCGCAGATTGGGTAACCATTGATGGATCCATCAGCAATACGGTTAATACAGTTTGCCCATTGGTCAGAGCCACCAGAGACCTGACTATGGTTAATACCAGCACTAGTACCACCAGTGCAGTAATATGGTTGCAATCCATAGCTTCCCCAATCAATGGAGCAACCAACAACACCATTAAAAATATCAATATCACCGGTAGCTTGAATACTCAAACTTTGTTTGGAATTGGTAGTGGTTCATCCACCATCTCTACAACAAGTTTAGGAATCGGTAATAATTCCAATAGTTTTATAAACAATAATATTTCCAAAACCCAATATGGATTGTACTCTCAAGGTGCAGCATTGGCAGCCAAGAATACCAATAACAAATTCAATCTAAACTTAATCAATACGGCATCACCAAATAATACAAGATTGGGTGGAATTCAAATTGGTTTTGAGGACAATGCCACGGTAAGTGGTAATTTGATCGATGGCATTACCAATACCACTTTGCCAGATGTATTTGGCATAACACTGGGTTTCACGGCAGTTATTACCACTACTTTTATTGGTAACGAGGTGACCAATACCACCGTCAGCTATAACCAAATTGGTACCGTTACGAATACAGGAACTTATTCTGCAATTGGTATTGGTATTGCCAATGCCCTTTCGGGTACCAACCTAGTTTTCAACAACATGGTTAGTGGTGTTTTCGCTAATGGAACTGCAAGTGATTATGCTGCTGGTATTTTTGCAGGGGGTGGAAATGGAAGTACAACCAAAATATACAACAATACGGTTGCGATGAGTGGAAGTGGTACCGGAGGTACAGGACCAACTTATGCTTTGGCCGTTGGTGGCGTTCAGCCTTCCATGGATGTCCGAAATAACATTTTAACGGCTACTGGAAATAATGGTACCGGAATAAACATTGCTTATGGTTTAGCATATGTTGGTACTACCGGAAACTATCTTAATCTAGTATCGGACTTTAATGATCTATTCGTCAGTGGTACTGGATCAGGAGTAGGTGTAACCGGATCATTGGCTGCAACGGGTACGGTACCTACAGGAATTTTAAGACAGAGTATTTTCGACTGGAGAAATGAAACAGGTAGAGACTTAAGTTCTAAAAATGTTTTACCGGAATATACCTCTACGAGTAACCTACATTTGGTAATTGGAGGGGCAAATAATAATTCAATGATTGCTGGTATGGGTACCTCCATTGTGGATGTAACCAATGATATTGATTGTGAAGTAAGACCTGGCAGTCCTGCTATTGGAGCGGATCAATTTCCGTGTACTTATACACCCAATGCTTTAACATTTGTAGAAAATTCTGGAACAACACCAAATGATGGTATCATATGCTCTGGAGCAACTGCTTCAGTAGTTGCAAGTGGTGGTGTGTCCTATTTATGGAGTACGGGAGCAACAACAGCTTCTATTAATGTTACTCCAGCGATGACAACTTCTTACACTGTTACAGTAACCAATGCCGGTGCTTGTACCGGAACAGCGACGGCTACCGTTACGGTAAAATCAAATCCTACACCATCCATTACACCCAATCCGGCTTCAGTTTGTCCTGGAAAATCTATTACCTTGACAGCAACTGGTGGCGGAACTTATCTTTGGAGTACGGGGGCTAATACAGCTGCAATCACCGTATCTCCAGGATCAAATACAACATATACAGTGACCGTAACCAATGCTGATGGTTGTACAGCTACGGCATCTCAACTTGTTACCATCAATGCTGTGCCTTCAGCAGGCATAACACCTTCAAGCCAGAACCTTTGTTTTGGAAAAGCTACAACATTAACTGGAACTGGTGGAGGAACTTACTTCTGGAGTACCGGAGAAAACACTACAAGTATTGTAGTTGCGCCATTGGTAAACACTACCTATACGGTAACGGTGACCAATGCCAGTGGATGTACGGCAACAGCTACAAGCACGGTAAGTATTATAAATGCGGCTACTTTAAGTTCTACTAAGGTAGAGCCAACGACCTGTACTTCTACGGATGGTTCCATTAACCTTACGGTAACCGGAGGTGTTCCCGTGGTTACTTTTTCCTGGACGGGTCCGGGAGGGTTCACCGCAATAACAGAAGACATTAGTGGATTAAAAATAGGTTCTTACAGTGTTACCGTAACCAGCGGTAACGGATGTACTTCAACAGCATCCGTCTTCTTAAACGGACCGGGAACTTGTAATACGGGTACGATTACTATTTCCGATCCGTGTAAATGTAAAAATAACGCCACTACACTGCAGAATGGACAATTTAGCGAACAGGTTAAAGTAACCGCTGCTTCAGGACAGACCTGGACAGTCGTTGCCAATACCGGCTTGTTTTTAACTACAAGTCCTCCTCCACCGGCAGCGCCAATAATAATACCTAACGGAACAGTATTATTAGAAATTCCGGCTGGAAGCGGGATGTATTTATTGAATGGTATCCATGTGGATTCGATTGGATACAATATAACGGTTACAAATGGCATATCTACTTTGAATATTGGAGATGTCTGCTATTATCCCAATCCGACTTTTATGAGCTTGGATACGGCGTATTGTAAGAGCGCACCACCAGTGACATTAATGACTAAAGGCTTCTTAGGTAATGGTACAAATTTACCGGTAACGGGAAGTAGCACTTATATGGTTGATGGAATTACGGCAACACAGCTTATACCAGCCAATCTTAGTGTTGGTGGTCATACGGTGATGGGTAATTTTGATGCGGACAGTGTGAATGTGATGAACCCGGGTTGTATTCAAAAGATGACTCAAAATGTTCAAATCAACGCACTAGGCGTGGCAACACCGACCAGAGATACCAATACTTGTGCCGGAAGAATTCATCCTGGATATATATTTACAGGCACTCCTGCAGGTATGGTCAGTTTTACCTGGAGGAAGACCAGTGCTGCAGGTGGAGCTGCTACTACAATAGCTGCAAACGGATCGGGAAATATTCCGGTATTTACTGCAACGAATCCTGGTTGTGGTATTTTGACGGATACAATATTTGTAACACCATCTAATACAAGAGGAAATTGTATTGGTGTTGTAGATACCTTCTTAATCCGCACTGCACCAACACCAACAGTAAATCAAATTAGAGACAGTAGTTTCTGTAATGGCCAAATGTGGACGCCACCGGCATTTGCAGGAAATTGTACTGCTCAGACGATATATAGATGGGTGAAAAAAATAGGACCTGGAGGAGGAAACCTTCCTGGATTGCCATTAAGTGGCGTTGGTAATTTACCAAAATTGACAATAGTCAATCCACCTCCGGGCTGTTTAATCTTGACCGACACCATCATTACAACGCCTATTTATTTAATCCCGGGAACAACCGATAGTTGTGTTGGAACGCCTATGAAATTTGTTGTAAAGAGTGTTCCAATGCCGGTTATTGTTGCCTTACCGGATGTAACCTATTGTGCTAATTCAGCATTACCGGGCTTTACCTTAAGTAGTAACTGTACCGTTACCACACAACGTTGGAAAAAAACCACCGTTGGCGGTCCTGGAAATAGTGGAACAACCATACCAACAACTGGTACTGGAAATATTCCTCCATTTACTACAATTAATCCTGGTTTTGTTCCTCGAATTGACACTATAATTAGTTTAAGCGTATTTATAAGTGTTGGGGACAGTTGTGTTGGAATACCGGATACATTTTTAATAACTGTACTACCGGTTCCAACCGTTTTTGCTGTTAGAGACACCAGTTATTGTAGTGGTGTCAAAGTTCCGCAATTCAATTTTGCCGGAGGATATACTGGCCCGGGCATTAAATTTAATTGGACAAGAACAGGCGTAAATATTGGTGTTTTACCATTGAGTGGTGTAGATAACGTACCCATGTTCATGGCTATGAATCTTACAGCCGTCACCGTAACAGAAACCTTCACAGTTACCCCGGTTATTATGTTAAATGGAGCCAATTGTTCCGGTACGCCGCTGACCTTTAAAATAAGCGTTTTACCAGCAGCGGTTGCCATTTGCAAAAACGCGACGGTATATCTAGATGCTAATGGTAATTATATTATGGATCCTAACTTGATCAGTAATGGTAGTCGTGGTGGAACTTTGACTACTGTTCCAAGTAGTTTTACCTGTAGAAATATTGGAGCAAATTCAGTTACTTTGGTTGTTACAGATCCTTGTGGAATCTCAAGCAGTTGTGTAGCAACGGTAACCGTGTTGGATACTATAAAACCAACAATAAGCTGTAAGGATGTTACCATCAATCTACAACCGGGAGAATGTCAGGGTAGATTATATTATGTTCCAACTGCAACGGATAACTGTAGTGTTGCTATGGTGATTGCAGAAGATACAGCTAAGTATGGTAGCGGTAAATTTATTGACAAAGGAGTTCATACCGTATGCTATATGGCCATGGATCAAAGTGGTAACACCAGCAGATGTTGTTCAAAAATCACTGTATTAGGTTACCAGGGTGCCACAAAAGCGCTTGCTTGCAATGACAACATTCAGGTGAGCCTGGATCAAAATTGTCGAGCTACTATTACACCAGACATGGTATTAGAAGGAGGACCTTACAAGTGTTATGATGAATATGTAGTAAGAATTCAGTTGTGGACTGGAGGCGCGTTTATTGACAGAGATCCTAATCTACCAGGTGTTCAGTTGGATTCCAGAGATATTGGAAAAGAATTTAAAATAACTATTGTAGATACGGCAACGGGTAATAGTTGTTGGGCTAAAGCAACCGTGGAAGATAAACTTGCACCTCAAATTACTTGTATTGCAAGCGTAAGCATAAGTTGTGCCGTAGATCCTACCCCTGCCAACACCGGAACACCGGTGGTTGTTGAAAATTGTGGTGGTTATAGTTTAAGTTATACTGACAGTCAAACGCAGGGAGGATGTAGCTCCGGATTCCAGGATAGAATTATCAGAACCTGGGTTGCTATCGACGCATCGGGCAACCGTTCAACCTGTGTTCAGACGATTACCGTGAGATTAGGTGATATGTTTGATGTAGAAGTTCCCAGAAATTATGATGAGTTAGATTTACCTGCACTGCGTTGCAATGAAAAAATTGATAGAAACAAAGATGTAACTCAGCATATGGCGGATTATCCGGAATGTGTAGATGGTTATATTCTTGATTCCGTGTTCTGGAGAGCCAATCCAACTCAACCAAATATTTATCCAAACAGAAGATTGCCAAGAGTTCTAGGATGGAATTGTCTGGATGATACCAGCAATTTGGCCACTTTCGGTCATCCAAACCCCGATCCTGTTTATTACCCACAACACAGACAATGGAGTCCTCAGAATCCATTATGTTGGGGACCAGACAGACACATAATGTGGATTGGTACCGGTAAACCAACCGGAGCCAATATTTGCAGAAATCTAAACATGGTTTATGAAGATATTGTATTAAACAATGCGACAAAAGGATGTGATGCAGGACCAATAGGTTGTTACAAGATTTTACGTAAATGGACAGTACTTGACTGGTGTACCTCAGTAGTTGGAGGTCATAATCAAATCATTAAGGTTGCAGATCTGGAAGGGCCTGATGTATTATATCCTGATAGCGCCAGAATTAATATGGAATCGTTCAATTGCACCGGAAGATGGGAAGTTCCTGCTCCGTGGATTACGGATAATTGTTCCAACGAAGTTCACTATAGTGTAGAAGCTGAGTATGGTACTATTACTGGTAATGAAAAAGATGGTTTCGTAATCATTAACATGCCTGAAGGAATTTACAATGGCTATATTGTAGCAACAGATTGCTGTGGCAACATTACCAAAAAGCGCGTAGTATTAAATGTAATTGATAGAGTTCCACCGCAAGCAATATGTAGAACGTACACTACGGTTAGTATAATTGGCAACCAAAGTCCAAATGAAAACATTGCAAAAATATGTGCTAAAGATCTGGACGAAGGATCCTTTGATAATTGTCAAAACCATGTATGGTTCAAAATGATTCGAATGAGTGAGTTGTTAGGTACCAATAACGGTTCTAATGCAAATAATGTGAATGCCTGTAATGGTGCTAATGGAGATGACAATGCAATATTAGCCGGTAATCAAATTTATTTTGATGACTGTAGTTATTTCTGTTGTGCAGATGTAGGTACAAGGGTCATGGTTGTTCTTCGTGTTTTTGATGTTGATCCGGGTTCCGG
>WBZT01000979.1_pt1 | contig 21924 bp, 16 predicted proteins | sample 5204241 | NCBI WGS metagenome assembly WBZT01 (sample SAMN12344358, study PRJNA552823) | activated sludge metagenome | biome: Activated sludge suspended growth; feature: Nitrification reactor; material: Wastewater; isolation source: activated sludge from nitrification reactor of wastewater...
GCAGGAGGCCGTGGAAATACACCACGCGCCCGTCCCGCTTCCCAACCGACAGCAGTTCTTTGATCGGCGTCACGGCATCCGGAAAGATCGGCAACAGCAGTTGGAGCATCGGGTTCTCCAGAAAGATCGGCGTGGCGCCGGGCAAAAAAGCCCTACTATCCGCCTCTATCGGTATCTTCGCAATATCCGACACGCACCTTGCCACAAACCCGCCACCGTGCTCAATCGGCCCCCTAACTTCATGAACTACCGTGTATTCGTCATCCCATTCGTGCAAACGTCATAGCGCCGAGATCAGGTTGTCTGGGCCTGCGCCAACCGGGAACGGCCGAGTTTTACCTCGCCGGCGGCGGCGGCGTCTACAGATCCGAGCGCCAGTACGTCGACTTGCCCGTGCAGCCCGGGACTGCAGCGCAGCTCCCGGCACGGTGCTGGGCGCAGGAGCTGCCTGGGTCGGGCTTGCCGGCGTGTTCAGTGTTCAGGGTTGCCGTCATCAAGGCTACCGTTCGTCGGCGCGGCCCTGGGCAACCGCGGCGCCTGCTTGACGCTCGGCGGTCCACAGCATCCGTTTGACCGCCGCCACGCGTGCCTCGTGCACCCGCGCAGCGATCGTTGCGCGCTCGCTGCAGGCGCGTGCAATGCTCGCCGCATCGACACTGCGGAGCACCGCCAGCGCCTGGCGCAAGAGCTCCGGACCGGGGTAGGGCACTTCCTGCCAGCCGAGGCGGCCGTGGAAATCGCAGGCGCAGGCTTCGAGTAGCTGCTCGAAGCGAGCTGGCCGGCGCAGCGCGTCGGTGTTTTCGAGCAGCCTGACGACGGTGGCCGGCGCCAGATCGCGCGCGCGATGAATGTCGCCGTGGTAACGCGCCACCAGCAGCGCCAGATCGCGGCAGTCGAGCGGGACCTTGAGGCGGGCACAGACCTTGCCGACCAGTTCGACGCTGCGCACTTCGTGACCGGGATGACGCGGCAGGTCGGCGGCCGCGGTGGTGCCCTTGCCGAGATCGTGCAGCAGCGCCGCCCAGCGCACCGGCAGGACGCAGCCGCGCTGCGCCGACTGATCGACGACCATCATCACATGCACGCCGGTGTCGACCTCGGGGTGGTAGTCGGCACGCTGCGGGACGCCGTAAAGGCAGTCGATTTCCGGCAGCAGGCGGGCCAGCGCGCCACACGCCCGCAGCACCTCGAACATCCGCGACGGTCGGCTTTCGAGCAGACCCTTGGCCAGCTCCTGCCAGACGCGTTCGGCCACCAGATGGTCGACTTCGCCGCTGTCGACCATCTGGCGCATCAGAACCAGGGTTTCCGGCGCGACGGTGAACTCCGGGAAACGCGCCGCGAAGCGGGCGACGCGCAGGATGCGCAGCGGGTCCTCGGCAAACGCCGGGCCGACGTGGCGCAGGACGCGCGCGGCGAGATCGGCAACGCCGTGGTGGGGATCGATCAGCGCGCCATTGGCGGCGCGTGCGATGGCGTTGATCGTCAGGTCGCGCCGCGCCAGATCGTCGGCCAGCGTGACCTCGGGGGCAGCATGCACCGCGAAGCCCTTGTAGCCGGGCCCGGTTTTGCGCTCGGTGCGCGCCAGCGCGTATTCTTCGTGCGACTGGGGATGCAGGAAGACCGGGAAATCCCTGCCGACGGGCCGGAAGCCGCGCGCCAGCATTTCCTCGGGCGAAGTACCGACGACGACGTAATCGCGATCCTGCACCGGCACCCCGAGCAGCTCGTCGCGAACGGCGCCGCCGACGGTGAACACTTCCATGCGCGCCGTCGCCAGCGCCCTAGTGCGGCTCGGCCAGCGCTCCGGCGTGCCATTCGCGCATCGCCGGCAAGGCGCTCATCATTTCGTGCCAAGCCAGCGCGGCCGGCGGCAGGGCGACGCCGTAGGTGCGAAAACGCCAGACCACCGGCGCGTACATCGCATCGGCGATCGAGAACGCGCCGAACAGGAACGGGCCAGCGGCGGCAAAGCGAGTCCGGCACGACTCCCAGATCGCCACAATGCGCGCGATGTCGGCGGCGACCTGCGGCGGGATCGCCTCGCCGGGTCGGCTGGCGCGTACGTCCATCGGCATCTGCTGGCGCAGGGCGCCGAAGCCGGAATGCATTTCGGCGCTGATCGACCGCGCTTCAGCACGCCGTGCGCGGTCAGTGGGCCACAACGACGGCGCGAGTTCGGCGAGGTATTCGCAGATCGCCAGCGAGTCCCAGATCAGCAGGCGCTCATCGCCCCGTTGATCGATCAGGCACGGCACCTTGCCCGACGGCGAATAGCGGGCGATCTGCGCGCCGGTGTCGGGCTGGTTCAGCCGTACGGTGACTTCGGCGAACGACAGCCCCACTTGGCGGGCGGCCAGCCACGGCCGCAAGGACCAGGACGACAGGTTGCGATCGCCGATGACCAGGGTCAGCATGTGCGCGGCTCCTTCAGCGGCCGGCCCGGTAGCGATAGCGGTTGAGGCGCAGTTGCGAAATCTCGGCCGGGGAGAGATAGGTCGGCGCCACGGCCTCGAGCGGCTTCGGCTGCCAGCCCGGATAGTTGAGCGAGCCATCGGTGACGCTGTCGACTTCCATCGAGCGCAGGTTGTCGGGCGACAGCGGCGGATTGGGCAGCAGCCACATCACTCCGGCCTGCAGATAGGCCCAGCCGCCGGTGCCGAGATCGATGATCCGTGGCGACTTGCCGACGAGTCGGGCGGTGTACTCGACCATTTCGCGCAGGGTGTAGATTTTTGGCCCGCACAGTTCGTAGGTCTGCCCGACCGTGCCGCGATCGCTCAGGCAGTTGACGAAAGCAGTCGCCACGTCGCCGACATAGACCGGCTGAAAACGCGCCGCGCCGCCGCCCAGCGGCAGGATCGGGAAGACCTTGATCAGCTTGGCAAACATGTTGAGAAAGGCGTCATCCGGGCCGAAGATCACCGACGGACGGAAGATCGTGATCTCGAGTTCGGCCATCGCGGCACGCACCGCGGCCTCGCCGTCGCCCTTCGAGCGCAGATATTCGGAAGGCGCATTGTGCGCCGCGCGCAGCGCGCTCATATGTGCCAGCCGGCGCACGCCGGTCCGCTGCATCGCGGCGACGACCTTCCCCGGCAGCTCGACGTGGGCGGCAGCGAACCCCTTGCCGTAGGGCAGGCGCGAGTCGCTGTCGTGCAGAACGCCGACCAGGTTGATCACCGCATCCTGACCGCGCATCAGCTCGGCGAGGACCTGCGGATCATGGACGTTGGCTTCGACCAGGTCGACCGTCGGCAGCATGGTCATCTTGCGGGTGTTTTCGCGATGGCGAGTCGGTATCGTCACCCGGACGCCGTTTTCCGAAAGGCGGCTGGCAATCCAACCGCCGACAAAACCACTACCGCCGATCAACAGTACGTTCGCGAGTTCCATGGTGTCCTACCGATGAAGTGAGTGTCGACAAAGCGTCATTTTAAGGCAAATCTTCGCCCCTGGCCTCGCCGCCGGTCCGCGGCGCGATGACACCGAGCCGGTTCTTGAGCGTTTGCGGCTTGCCGTCGAACAGGGCAGCGTAATAAACCGAGTTGCTCATCACCTTTTTCACGTAGTCCCGCGTTTCGCTGAAGGGGATGGTTTCGGCATAGATGGCGCCTTCGAGCGGGCGGTCGGCACGCCACCGGCGCGCCCGGCCCGGGCCGGCGTTATAGGCCGCCGAGGCCAGCACCGGGTGATTGTCGAGGTCTTCGAGGACCAGGCGCATGTAGGTTGTGCCGAGCAGCAGATTGGTGTCGAGGTCGTTCACCCGGCCCTGGTGGAAATCCTTGAGTCCGATCTTGTTGGCCACCCACTTGGCGGTCGCCGGCATCAACTGCATCAGGCCGGAAGCGCCGACGTTCGAGCGGGCGCTGGGGATGAAGCGGCTCTCCTGGCGCATCAGCCCATACACCCAGGCATCGTCGAGGGCCTGATTCTGCGCTGCCGGTCGCACCTGATCGACATACGGTGCGAGGTAGCGCCGCGAGTAGTCGTGTTCGTTGCGCGTCCGATCGGCGGCGGCGATCGCCCGGTCATAATTGCCCGAGCGCACGGCGATTTCGGACGCTGCGAGCAGTTCGCGGTCGCTCATGCCGCGCAAGGCCCAGGTCCACTCGCGGACGCCTTCGCTGCGCAGGTTGAGGCGAAAGAAGGCCTGCGCCCGGCGTATTCCGGCCGTCGCGCCGACCTGCAGCAGTTCCTCCCGGGTCGGCGGCGACGCTTTCGGCGGCGTCATCGTTGGCCGGCCGAGTTCGTCATTGGCCAGGCTGCCGTAGAAGTCGGGCTGGCCGGCGATCCCGGCGAACAGCGCGTTGGCTTCTTCGAGCCGACCGCCGGCGCGGTAGGCGCGGCCCAGCCAGTAGACCCAGGCCGGTTGCGCGGCGAGCGCGGGCGGCATTTTTTCGATCGTCGAGCGGACGCCGCCCCAGTCCTGTGCGCGCAGCGCGGCGCGTACCTTCCACTCGGCGGCATCGTCGGAAAGCGGTGCGTCGCCGGCCTGACGATACCACTCGATCGCCTCCGGCAGATGGCGCTGCGCCGCCTGGCGGCCGATCTGACTCCATGCCCAGGATTTATCGCCGGCCTTGAGCGAAGGCGCGATGCGCTCGAGCTGCTCGGCCGCCATGCGCGGATCGTTGCGCGCGATGCGCTGGATCGCCAGCACCGCCAGTTCGCGCTGCAGGCGGTTGCCCGAGAAGTCGCCCGGCAGCCTGGTCAGCCAGGGCAGAGGTGACTCGGCGACCGTCTGCGCCAGTTTCTTGTCCGGCGTCTGGTTGGCCGGCAGGTAGTTCATGGTGTAAAACGCCGCGGTCAGCTTGTTGGCTTCGAACTGGCGCCGGATTCGTGCCCACACCGCATCGGCCAGCACGCGTTTCTCGATGATCAGCGCCTCGAGGATCGGGTAACACGATTCGGGCGGTTCGAGCAGGTTCAGCCACAGCGGCAGGCTGTCGTCGAGTACCCTGGCATCGCGCCTTGCCCGCCGGCTCTGCAGCGAATAGCACACCAGGTCCTGATCCGGCTGCGGCAGGCGCGCATACTCGGCATCGAAAAGTTCCCACCGCTCGGCCTTGCCAAGCTGGCGCAGCCAGTCTGTGCGCAGTTTCTCGGCGATATAGGAGTTTTCATGGCGGATCAGGAAGGCTCTGACCGTTTCCGGCTCACTGTCCTTGAGATCGGGAAGCAGTTGCCAGTATTCGACATAGGCTTCGAGCTCATGACCCTGCAGCAGCGGCGCCAGCCGTTCGAGTCTGGCGCGGTCGCCGGCTCGCGCCGCTTCGCGTGCGGCCAGGAACTGCTCGTCGCTACCCTGGGCAAGGGCCAGGGCGGACGCCAGCAGCAGTTGCAGGAAGAGGAGGGCGCGGCAGAACTTCATGGTAAGCTGGTTTTCTTCAAAAAACACCGCTTTCCAGCATACCACAATGCCTATCGCCCCGATGCCCGGAAACGCTGCGGCGGCGGTCGCCGGGGGCGACGCAAAGCCCCGACGTGCGCTGCGCCAGGCGCTGCTCGAGCGCCGGCGCTCGCTGTCGTCAGCCGAGTTGGAGCACCATTCCGCGCGCATTCGTGCCTTGCTGCAGGAAGCTTTTCCGCACTTGGCGGGCCAGCGCGTCGGATTCTGCTGGCCGTGCAACAACGAGCCCGACCTCAGACCGCTGATCGCAAGCTGGGCCCGCGCGGGCCAGCCCGGTTTTCGCGCCTTGCTGCCGGTGGTGCTCGGCGAGAAGCAGGGGCTCGCGTTTCGCGCCTGGTCGCCCGCTGTGGCGATGCGTCTCGACCGCTACGGCATTCCGATCCCGGCGACGGGGGAGTTCCTGATCCCCGAAGCGCTGCTGATCCCGGTCAATGGTTTTGATGCCGCCGGCTACCGCATCGGCTACGGCGGCGGTTACTTCGACCGCACGCTGGCGGCGCTCTGCCCACGGCCGCTGGCGGTCGGCGTCGGCTTTGAACTCGCCCGGCTGGACTCGATCGACCCCGAGCCGCACGATCAGCCGCTCGACGTGATGGTCACCGAAGCCGGCGTCTTCCGGCCGTCGCCCTGACTCGCTGATCGTCCCGCAGCGGGTGACGACTCGCCAGGCGAACGATCATGGCTTGTTCAGGCACCCCGGACAATGAAAGCCATGACCGTTTCCCTCACCCCCGACCCCTCTCCCGCCAGCGGGCGAGGGGAGGTTCGTGAGTCGCTGGCGCGACTTTCATGGTAATGCGGCGGCTATAATCGCAGTTGCTCCGCCGGGGAATCGTCATCCATGTCTGATCTGCTCGCCCATCTCAATCCGCCACAGCTCGCGGCGGTGACCCTGCCGGCGCAACATGCGCTGATTCTTGCCGGTGCCGGCAGCGGCAAGACGCGCGTCCTGACGACCCGCATCGCCTGGCTGATCTCGACCGGGCAGGTAGCGCCGTCGGGCGTCCTGGCGGTGACGTTTACCAACAAGGCGGCGAAGGAAATGCAGGCGCGCCTGGCGGCGATGTTGCCGATCAATACGCGAGGGATGTGGATCGGCACGTTTCACGGTCTGTGCAACCGTCTGCTGCGGGCGCACGCCAGCGAGGCCGGGCTGCCGGCGCAATTCCAGATTCTCGATTCCGCGGACCAACTGGCGGCGATCAAGCGCCTGCTCAAGACTCTGCAGGTCGATGACCAGAAGTATCCGCCGCGCGAGCTGATGCACTTCATCAACGCGCACAAGGAACAGGGGATTCGGGCCGCGCAGGCCGAAGCCTACGATCCCTACACCAGCCGTCGCGTCGAGTACTATCGCGAGTACGAAGCGCAATGCCAGCGCGAAGGCGTCGTCGACTTCGCCGAACTGCTGTTGCGCTCGTACGAGCTGCTGCAGCGCAACCAGCCGCTGTGCCACCACTATCAGGCGCGCTTCCGGCACATTCTGGTCGACGAGTTTCAGGACACCAACCGCCTGCAATATTCCTGGCTCAAATTGCTCGCCGGACGCGGCAGCGTCACCCCGGAGGGCGAGGGGGCATGGCTCTTCGCGGTCGGCGATGACGACCAGTCGATCTACGCCTTTCGCGGCGCGGAAATCGGCAACATGCGCGATCTGCAGCGCGAATTCGAGCTGGCCAGCGTGATTCGCCTGGAACAGAACTATCGCTCGCACGGCAATATCCTCGACGCGGCCAACGCGCTGATCAAACAGAATCGTGGCCGCCTGGGCAAGAACCTGTGGACCGAAGCCGGAGCCGGCGAACCGATCCGCGTTTTCGAGGCCTATTCCGACGTCGACGAGGCGCGCCTGATCGTCGACGAGATTTCCCATCTCGTCGGCGATGGGGTCGCCCGCCATCACATCGCGCTGCTCTATCGCTCGAATGCCCAGTCGCGCGTGCTCGAGCACCAGTTGTTCACCGCCGGGATACCCTATCGCGTGCATGGCGGCCTGCGCTTCTTCGATCGCCAGGAAATCAAGCATGCCCTGGCCTACCTGCGGCTGCTCGCCAACCCCGATGACGACACCGCCTTCGTCCGGGTGGTCAATATGCCGGCGCGCGGCATCGGCGTGCGCAGCGTCGAAGCCGTGCAGGAAGCGGCTCGCGCTGCCCAGTCCAGCCTCTACAACGCGGCCGCCGGTCTGGCTGGCAAGGCCGCCAGCTCGGTCGCCCGATTCGTTCGCCTGATCGAGACGCTGCGCCGGGAGACCCAGGGGCTTCCCTTGCCCGAGGTGATCGATCGGGTGATCGACCAGAGCGGCCTGCGCCAGCACTATCTTGCCGACAAGGAAGGGCAGGACCGGCTCGAGAACCTCGATGAGCTGATCAACGCGGCAACGGCCTTCCTGCACGAGCAGGACGCGCCCGCGGGGGACGACGAGAGCGCAGCCGATGGCGGTCCGCTGGCTGCCTTTCTCGCGCACGCTTCACTCGAGGCCGGCGAACACCAGGCCGGCGAAGGCGAGGAAGCGGTCCAGTTGATGACCGTGCATGCCGCCAAGGGACTCGAGTTCGATGTCGTTTTCATCACCGGTCTCGAGCAGGGCCTCTTTCCACACGAAAGCGCGGCGCAGGAGCGCGACGGACTCGAGGAAGAACGCCGCCTGATGTATGTCGCCGTCACCCGCGCGCGCCACCGCCTCTACCTCAGCCACGCGCAGACGCGCCTGCTGCACGGGCAGACCCGCTACTGTCTGCCGTCGGCGTTTGTCGACGAACTGCCGCCGGAGCTGCTGCGCCGGATCAGTCGTGGCGTCGCGACCAGTCGGCCCGCGGCGAGTCCTGGCGGACAGGCGTCGCCCATCGGCAGTGGTCTGCGCATCGGCCAGAACGTGCGCCATGCCCGCTTTGGCCTGGGGGTCATCGTGTCGAGCGAGGGCGCCGGGCCGGAAGCACGGGTACAGGTCAATTTCGGTGCCGGCGGCATGAAGTGGCTGGCGCTGGAGTATGCCCGGCTGACGCCGGCCTGACTTCGCTGGTCGCGGCGCGTGGCGCGTCGGGGGCTGGGGATATTCGGCCACCTTACCCACGGTTTGTGTGGATAAGCCTGTGGAGTGTCGGTCTGTGAAGGGGTCAAGTGGCAGGCAACAAGGGCTTTTTTGCGCTTGCCTAAAAAGCGGGCGCGACACTAGACTGTCGTGTTACGCCAGAAAAGGAGATTGCCATGCCCTTTGCCATTCGTATCCATCGCCCGGGCGGCCCCGAGGTGATGTGCGGGGAAGAGGTCGAGGTGGCCGATCCGGCGCCGGGCGAAGCGCGCGTTCGTCACCAGGCGGTCGGTCTCAACTACATCGACATCTACCATCGCAGCGGCCTGTATCCCTTGCCGATGCCGAGCGGCCTGGGCCTCGAAGCGGCCGGTGTCGTCGAAGCGGTCGGTGCCGGAGTGCGTGAGCTGTGCCCGGGCGACCGCGTGGCTTATGCCGGCGGCCCGGTCGGCGCCTACAGCCAGGTGCGCTGCCTGCCGGCCGATCGCCTGCTCAAGCTGCCGCCGACGATCGATTTCCCGACCGCGGCCGCGATGATGTTGCAGGGCTTGACCAGCGCCTATCTGCTGCGCCGGACGTATCGCGTACAGTCCGGTGACGCCGTGCTGATCCATGCCGCGGCCGGTGGCGTCGGCCTGATCGCCTGTCAGTGGGCGAAAGCCCTCGGGGCGACGGTGATCGGCACGGTCTCGAGTCCGGCCAAGGCAGCGCTCGCCAGCGCGCATGGTTGCGACCACGTGATCGACTATACGCAGGAAGACTTTGCTCGCCGGGTGCGCGAGCTCACCGCCGGCGAGGGAGTGGCTGCGGTTTACGACGGGGTGGGCAAGGATACCTTTGCCGGCTCGCTCGACAGCCTGCGGACCTGCGGCATGCTGGTCAGTTTCGGCAACGCCTCGGGTCCGGTGCCGCCATTCGACCCGCTGCTGCTGTCGCAGAAGGGCTCGCTGTTCCTGACTCGGCCGACGCTGATGCACTACACCGCCCGGCGCGATGACCTGGTCGCGCTGGGCGCCGAGCTGTTCGAGAGGGTCGGCTCGGGCCAGGTGCGCATCGAGGTCCATCAGACCTATCCGCTGGCCGACGTGGCCAACGCCCATCGCGACCTTGAGGCACGCAAACACACCGGTTCGACGATCCTGCTGCCCTGATGGAGCGCCTGCGTGCCCGGCTGATCGCTCTGCGCTTCATGCTGGCAGCGGCATGGCCGATCGTCCTGATCACGGCGATCGGCCTTGTCGTCGCCTACCAGTTCGTGGCGCCGGAGCCGCCGCGCCGGATCACGATCAGCACCGGTGGCGAAAGCGGCGCCTACCATGCCTATGCTCAGCGCTACGCGGCGCTGCTGGCGGCCAAGGGGATCACGCTCGAGGTCAGGACCTCGGCGGGGTCGCACCAGAATCTCGAGCGCCTCCAAAAAGGCGAAGCCGAGGTGGCTTTCGTGCAGGGCGGCGTTGTTGCCCATGCACACGGCGAAGACGACGCAGACGATGATCCGGGTCCGCTGCGTTCGCTGGGCAGTGTTTCCTACGAGCCGGTATGGGTCTTCTATCGCGGCGAGCGGCGGATCAGCAAGCTGCATGAACTCGCTGGCCAGCGTATCGCGGTCGGTGAGGAGGGCAGCGGTATCCGCGGCCTGGCGCTGCAGTTGCTCGAGGCCAACGACATCAGACGCGACAGCCCGAACCTCCTGCCGCTGGCCGGCCTGACCGCTGCCGAGGCGCTGCAGCAGGGACAGATCGACGCCGCCTTCATCGTTGCCGCGCAGGAAGCGCCGGTCGTCCAGGTCATGCTGCGTTCACCGGGACTGAGGGTGGTCAGCTTCAGCCAGGCCGAAGCCTACCTGCGATTGTTCCCCTTTCTGTCGAAGGTCGTGCTGCCACGCGGCGTCGTCGATCTGGTGCGTGATCTACCCCCGCGCGACAGCGTACTGCTGGCGACCACGGCCAATGTCATCGTGCGCGACGATCTGCATCCGGCCGTGGTCAGCCTGCTGTTGCAGGCGATGAGCGACGTCAACGGCAAGGGCGGGTTTTTCCAGCGTGCCGGCGAGTTCCCGGCGTACAAGGATCAGAGCTTTCCGCTGTCGAGCGACGCCGAACGCTACTACAAGTCCGGGCCACCGTTTCTCCAGCGCTACCTGCCGTTCTGGGTGGCGGTGCTGGTCGAGCGCCTGTTCGTGATGATCCTGCCGCTGATCATGCTGTCGCTGCCGCTGGTGAAGCTGGCGCCGGCGATCTACAGTTGGCGGGTACGTTCGAAGATCATCCGCTGCTACGGTGATCTGAAATTTCTCGAGAACGACCTGCGGCAAGACTACGACGCGGCACGCCAGCCGGAGTATGTGGCGCGTCTGGAGAGTATCGAAAACGCCGCCAGCACCCTCAAGATTCCACTGGCGTTCAGCGATCTGCTTTACACTCTGCGCGAGCACATCAATCTGGTGCGTGAGGAGCTTCTCAAGCATGCCTCGAACCATGACAAGGACGACAAGGAATGAAATCCTTCCTGATCGCAAATCCAAAGGGGGGCTCCGGAAAGTCGACGCTGGCGATCAATCTGGCCGGTTATCTGGCATGCAGCGGCCACCGGGTGATGCTGGGCGACGTCGATCGGCAGCAGTCTTCGCGCGAATGGCTGCGCCTGCGGCCAACGATCCTGCCGACGATACGCAGTTGGGAGATCGAACCCGGCAAGACCGCCAAGCCCCCCAAGGGCACCACCATGTCATTCTCGACACGCCGGCCGGGTTGCACGGCAAGGCGCTCGATACGGTCATCAAACAGGTCAATCGGGTGCTCGTGCCGGTGCAGCCCTCGCTGTTCGACATTCTCGCGACCCGGCATTTTCTCGACGTGCTGCTCGAGGAAAAAGCGGTGCGCAACGAACACGCCTTTGTCGCCGTGGTCGGCATGCGCGTAGACCCGCGTACCCGTTCGGCTGTCGAACTCGAGCGCTTCCTGGCCCGCTACGATCTCCCGGTCCTCACCCACCTGCGCACGACGCAGCTCTACGTGCAGACCACGCTGCACGGCATGACGATCTTCGACCTGACGCCATCGCGTGCCGCCAAGGACCTGGAGCAGTGGCAACCGATCGTCGACTGGGTGAATAGCTAGGTTTTTCCCCGCTGGCCGTCGAGGCGGTTGTCGAGACCCCGCAGGGCAAGCATGTCGGCGCACAACGCGGCGGGTGCGCCCGGTATGCGCGTTCAATTGAGACGCTGCTGCTGAACCAGGCGCAAGCAGCCGAGCCTGCGCCTGGTGTCCGATCAGAGGAAAAAATCCGACGACGCCAGCACAGGATAGGGCCACATGGAACCGACCTGGATCGAGAAATCAGCATAGATGTCGCCATCGACGTTGCCCGAAACGGTGCCGTAGCCGTCGTAGCGCAACTCGCCTGCCGCTCCCGTGAAGTTGCCGCTGCCGACGAAAACGAACGCCTGATCTCCCGCCAGATTGACATTGGCATCGACCGCGCTGAGGTCGATCTTGTCGCCGGTGGCGAAGTCGGTGATCGTGTTGAACGATTCCTCGTCCTCTCCACCCAGTGCGCTGAACTTGAAGGTGTCGTTGCCGGCACCGCCGGCAAGCTGATTGGAGCCCCGGCCGCCGACGAGAACGTCATTACCATCGCCGCCGTTCAGCGTGTCGTTGCCGTAGCCGCCGTTCAGCGTGTCGTTACCCGCCAGCCCATTGAGCGTATCGTTGCCGTTGCCACCGTTGAGTGTTTGACTGGTGTCATTGCCGTTGAGGATCTGGTCGGCAGCCTTGCGGAAGATCCGCGAACCGGCAGAGGTTTCCTCGATCACCTGGTTGGTACCAATCAGGGCCAGAGCATAATCAGCGTCTTCGTCACCGTCGGTGTCGATTTCCAGTGTGGTCGCGCTTGAAGCGCCGATCCAGGTGTTGCCGACGACGCGAACCTGGTTGGCCTGGCCGGTGAAGTCGTTGCCGACGCCGACAAAGTTCAGACCGGCTATTGCGCTGAGGTTAATCGTGTCACCCACCGCCAGATCGGTGATTTTTTCCCAGGTATACGCGCCAAGAGACGAGTTCCAGCCTCCTTTGCCCACCTCCTCCAGCGAGTTGAACCTGAACGTATCGTTGCCGCTGCCGCCGCTGAGCTGGTCGAAACCGAGGCCACCGATGAGCACGTCGTTGCCGTCCTCCCCATTCAAGGTATCGTTGCCGTAGCCGCCGCTCAGCGTATCGTTGCCGGCCCTGCCATTGAGCGTGTCATTACCGTTGCCGCCGTTCCGGGAATCATTGCCGGTCGTGCCGTTGATTGTCTGGTCCTCGGCCATGCGAAAGATGCGCGAACCAGCGGCCGTTTCCTCGATGACCCGATTGGTACCGGTCACCGCCAGGACATGATCGGCGCTTTCGTCCCCATCGGTGTCGATTTCCAGGGTGGTACGTAAGCGTTCCCGGTCCAGGTGTTGCCGACGACACGAACCTGGTTGGCCTGGCCGGTGAAGTCATTGCCGACGCCGACAAAGCTCAGGCCGGCTATTGCGCTGAGGTTAATCGTGTCACCCACCGCCAGATCGGTGATCTTTTCCCAGGCATACGCGCCAAGCGACGAGTTGTAGCCGCCTTGGCCAATCTCGTCCAGCGAGTTGAACCTGAAGGTATCGTTGCCGGCCCCGCCGCTGAGCTGGTCATAGCCAAGGCCGCCTATCAGGATGTCGTTGCCGGGGCCACCGTCGAGAACGTCATCACCCGAGCCCCCGATCAACGAATCGTTGCCGTCGCCCCCGAGCAGGGTGTCACGACCTGCTGCACCGCTCAGCGTGTCATTTCCTGCCAGACCGCTGAGCGTGTCGTTACCGCCGCCGCCACTCAAGGGGTTGTTGCTGCTGGTGCCAACGCGGTTCACGTTCGGTGCCACGACGAGCGAAGTGCTGCCGCTCAACTGTAGTTGATTGAGGAATCCCTGCAGGACGACGGAGCCGTCGGTCTGCCGGTCGCCGTCGAAGTCGAAGTCGATCCGCCCGTTGTCGAAGCGGTATTCGCCCGGTTTCCCGCTGAACGGTGCATCGCCAACAAACTTCAGCCCGACGATGTTGACCGAAACGCTGTCGCCGCTGGCAAAATCGGTAATCTGGTCGTTGCGAATTTCGTCTTCGCTATTGAAGCGGAACACATCAGAGCCGGCACCACCGGTGTGGGTATCGCTTCCACGGCCGCCGACCAGCGTGTCATTACCATCGCCGCCGAGCAACTTGTCGTTGCCCTCACCCCCGGTCAGGCTGTCGTTGCCCTTGAGGCCCGACAAGGTGTCGTCGCCGGCGCCGCCGACCAGCTTGTCGGCTTTCGAGTCGCTGCCCTTGAGGGTCTGTTTGCTTGCGGCGATCAGGATGCCGGAGCCCGCCTTGGTTTCCTGGAGGCGCCAGTTGCCAGCGACCGTCATGTAGTAATCGCTCAGGCCGTCGCCATCGCTGTCGATCAGGATCTCAGCGTGGGCCGTTGCATATTCATAGCGGATTTCACCAGCAACACCGTTGAACTGAGCAGTGCCGATGAACTTGTGCCCCTTTACGGCAGAAAAATCGATTTTGTCGGAGCTGGAGAAATCGACGATCCGATCCCCGTCGGCGTCCTTGAACAGCGTGTATTTGAATACGTCGCTGCCCGCCCCGCCATGCAGCCTGTCCGGACCCGCGCCGCCGATCAGCAGGTCATTACCGTCGCCGCCGGAGAGAATGTCGCTGCCGACTCCACCGTTCAACGTGTCGTTGTCGCCCAAGCCGTAAAGTGTGTCCCGCCCGCGCGTGCCGACGAGGTTGTTCTTGCCTGAAGTGCCCAGTTTGATTGCCATGTTATCCTCCCTCAAATGCGGTGGGTGTCAAGATCTGCGATAGCACCGGTCCCGTTGGCGGTTGTCGCCATTGAACCTGTTTATTCGACCATACCATTCTGCCAGTTGTTCGGACTGGCGACCGGCAATATGTCACGTTTACGGACATTTTCCCCGCGGACTTGAGCCAGCGCCAGCGATTCTTCCCCGCCGGCGCCGGGCAACACCACCATGACGGTTTTGTCGAAGGTGCATGGCTCGCCCGGCAGGGAGTCAGTCGCGGAATCCACCTCCGCCTCGCGATCTTCACGCTCCGCCCCCGCTCGCGGGGTAAAATTGCCGGATGCCTGCTCCCCCGTTCATCCATCTCCGCCTGCACAGCGAGTACTCGGTCAGCGATGGCATCGTCCGTCTCGACGCCGCCGTTGCCCGGGCCGCCAGTTTCGGCATGCCGGCGCTCGCGCTGACCGATCTGGCGAATCTCTTCGGTCTGGTCAAGTTCTACTCGGCGGCGCGTTACAAGGGTATCAAGCCGCTGCTCGGCAGCGACGTGTTCATCGCCAACGACAGCGATCCCGATCGTCCGTACCGGCTGTTGTTGCTCTGTCGTTCGCGGCAGGGCTATCTGCAGCTCTGTGAATTGCTGTCGCGCGCCTACCTTGCGCCGCGCGTGCGTGGGCGAGCCGAGATCACGCGCCGGATGCTGCACGATGTCGGGGTCGATGGACTGATCGCGCTGTCGGGTGCGGCAGCCGGCGACGTCGGCGAAGCGCTGCTCCAAGGCCATCACGAGCAGGCGGCGAGTCGCGCGCGCTGCTGGGAGGCGCTGTTTCCCGGCGCGTTCTACCTCGAAGTGCAACGCCATGGCCAGGCCCAGCAGGAACTGCTGGTCAGTGCGACGGCCGAACTGGCGGCCGAACTCGCCTTGCCGCTGGTCGCCACGCACCCGATCCAGTTCCTCGAACGCGACGACTTCAAGGCGCACGAGGCGCGGGTGTGTATCGCCGAAGGTTACATGCTCGGTGATTCACGCCGCCCGCGCGCGTACACCGAAGAGCAGTACTTCAAGTCGCCCGATGAAATGGCCGAGCTGTTCGCCGATCTCCCGGCGGCGCTGGAGAACGCGGTCGAAATCGCTCGCCGCTGCAACCTGGAGATCACGCTCGGCCAGAGCTACCTGCCGGATTTCCCCACCCCGGCGGGAGTGACGCTCGACGACTACCTGCGCCAGGAGGCGGTGGTGGGGCTCGAAAGCCGCCTGCAGCAGCTCTTCCCCGACCCGGCCGAGCGCGCGGCGCAACGTTCGGCCTACGATGCTCGCCTGCAGCTCGAAACCGACACCATCGTCCAGATGGGCTTCCCCGGCTACTTCCTGATCGTTGCCGACTTCATCAACTGGGCCCGGCACAACGGCTGCCCGGTCGGACCAGGACGCGGTTCGGGCGCCGGTTCGGTCGTCGCCTACGCCCTCGGCATTACCGATCTCGACCCGCTGCGCTACGCGCTGCTCTTCGAGCGCTTCCTCAACCCCGAGCGGGTGTCGATGCCCGACTTCGACATCGACTTCTGCCAGGACAACCGCTGGCGCGTGATCGAGTACGTGCGCCAGAAATACGGCGCGGCGGCGGTTTCGCAGATCGTCACCTTTGGCACGATGTCGTCGAAAGCGGTGATACGCGACGTCGGTCGCGTCCTCGACCTGCCGTACAACTTCTGCGACCAGCTTTCCAAGTTGATCCCGGTCGAGGCCAACAAGCCCCTGTCGCTGGCCAGGGCCATCGCTGCCGAGCCGCAACTCAAGGCCAGAATCGACGAAGCGGAGGAGGTCAGGGATCTCTTCGACCTCGCCGCCCGCCTTGAGGACCTGACGCGCAACGTCGGCATGCACGCCGGCGGCGTGCTGATCGCGCCCGGCAAGCTGACCGATTTCTGCCCGGTGTACTCGGCCGACGGCGGCGGCTCGGTGGTTTCGCAGTACGACAAGGACGATGTCGAGAAGGTCGGCCTGGTCAAGTTCGACTTCCTCGGCCTGCGCAACCTGACGATCATCAAGCTGGCGGTCGACTACGTCGAACAGCTCAGCGGCGAACGTCCCGACCTGGCGGCTCTGTCGTTCGACGACCCGCAGGCGTACCAGATTCTCAAGGACGGCAACACCACGGCGATCTTCCAGGTCGAATCCGAGGGCATGAAAAAGCTCGTCCGCAAGCTCGCTCCCGACCGCTTCGAGGACATCATCGCGGTGCTCGCGCTGTACCGGCCGGGGCCGCTCGGCTCGGGGATGGTCGACGACTTCATCCTGCGCAAGAAGGGGCAGCAGAAGATCGACTATTACATCGACGATCTCCAGGCCTGCCTCGAACCGACCTACGGCGTCATCGTCTATCAGGAACAGGTCATGCAGATCGCGCAGATCATCGGCGGCTACACGCTCGGTGCGGCCGACCTGCTGCGCCGAGCGATGGGCAAGAAGAAGGCCGAAGACATGGCGCTGCACCGCGACCTGATGCGCGCCGGAGCGAAGAAGAAGGGTTACGACGAAAAGCTGGCGATGCAGCTTTTCGATCTGATGGAGAAGTTCGCCGAGTACGGCTTCAACAAGTCACACACCGCCGCCTACGCCGTCGTCACCTACCATACGGCCTGGCTCAAGGCGCACCACTGCGCGGCCTTCATGGCGGCGACGCTGTCGTCGGACATGGACATGACCGACACGGTGAAAATCTTCCATGATGACGCGATCGCCAATGGCCTGCGCATCCTCGGCCCCGACGTGAATGCCTCGGAGTATCGCTTCACGCCGGTCGACCGCAGCACGATTCGTTACGGTCTCGGCGCGGTCAAGGGAACCGGCGAGCAGGCGGTCAATGCCCTGCTCAAGGCACGCCAGACGGGCGGACCGTTCAAGGATCTCTTTGACTTCTGCCGGCGCGCCGACAAGCGGCTGGTCAACCGGCGGACGAGCGAAGCGCTGATCCGCGCCGGTGCCTTCGACTCGCTCGACGACCATCGCGCCCGCCTGCTGGCCACGGTCGGCATCGCCATCGAAGCCGCCGAGCAGGCCGAGCGCAACGCCATGCAGGTCAGCCTGTTCGACCTCTTCGAGGCGAGCGAGCAGGGCGGCGAGCACGCTCCGCAATACGTCGAAGTGCCGCGCTGGAGCGAGCGGCAAAGGCTCAACGAAGAGAAGCTGGCGCTCGGTTTCTACTTCTCCGGTCACCCGTTTCATGCCGTGCAGGACGAGGTCTCGCGCTTCGTGCGCAAGCCGCTGGCGGCGCTCGAGGTGCGCAAGGAACCGCAGTTTCTCGCCGGCCTGGTGGTCGGCGTGCGCAGCAAGATCACCGCGCGCGGCAAGATGGTCTTCATCCAGATCGACGACGGCACCAGCGCGCTCGAAGTCTCGGTATTCAACGAGCTGCTGGCCGCCGAACGGGCCAAGATCCGCGAAGACGAGGTGCTGATCGTCGAAGGCCGGGTGCAGCGCGACGACTTCGCCGGCGAAGGCCGGGTGAAAATCGTCGCCGAACGCCTATTGACGCTCGCCGAAGCGCGCGGTCGCTTCGCTCGCCATCTCCGCCTGTCGCTCAACGGTCAGGCCAGTGCCAACGCCCGTGTCGCCGTGCAGCGGCTGCGCACGCTGCTGGCGCCGTACACGCCCGGCGATTGCCCGGTGCGCCTGGCGTACCGCAACGGCGACGCGACGTGCGAACTGGTCTTCGGCGACGCCAACCGGGTGCGCCTCGAAGACGATCTGCTCGCCGCCCTGCGCGAATGGCTGAGCGGCGACAACGTCAGCGTGGACTACGCTTGAGGTGCGTGCCGTCGCGCAGAGGAACTGCCGCTGAACACAGGCGCCTTGGGCCGCAGCGCCGCGCGACGCAGTCGGTGCGCTGCCAGCCACCGGCAAAGCTTGCTCAGGGGAGTCGCCGTTCCAGAGCGTAGAGTTCCTCGACCGTCTCGCGGCGGCGAACGAGGTGGGCCTGGGCACCATCGACCATCACTTCGGCGGCGCGTGGCCGCGAGTTGTAGTTCGAACTCATCGACATGCTGTAGGCGCCGGCCGACATGATCGCGAGCAGGTCGCCGGCGGCGAGCGCCAGTTCGCGGCCACGGCCGAGGAAATCGCCTGATTCGCAGACCGGACCGACGATGTCCCAGGGCAGCGTCGTTCCTGTTCGCGGCGTGACCGCGACGATGTCGTGCCACGAGCCGTAGAGGGCCGGGCGAGCGAGGTCATTCATCGCCGCGTCGACGATGGCGAAATTTTTCACTTCGCCGGGCTTCAGGTACTCGACCCGGGTGAGCAGCAGACCGGCGTTGCCGACCAGGCGGCGGCCCGGTTCAAGGAGGATTTTCAGGTGCCGCGCCTTGAGTTTTTCGAGCATCGGCAGCAGGTAGGCACGGACCGTCGGCGCCTCCTCGTCGCGGTAGCGGATGCCGAGGCCGCCGCCGAGGTCGATGTGCTGCAAGACGATGCCCTCGGCAGCGAGCTGATCGACCAGCACAAGCACCTTGTCGAGTGCTTCGGCAAACGGCGCGGGGTCGAGCAACTGCGAGCCGATATGGCAGTCGATGCCGCTGATCTCGAGGTGGGCGAGGCGCCTCGCCTGCCGGTAGAGGGCCAACGCATCGTCGTAGGCGACGCCGAACTTGTTTTCCTTCAGGCCGGTCGAGACGTAGGGATGCGTCTTCGCGTCGACGTCGGGATTGACGCGCAGGCTGATCGGCGCCCTGCGGCCCAGCTTGCCGGCGAGCGCGTCGAGGCGCTCGAGTTCGGCGGCCGATTCGACGTTGAAGCAGAGGATACCGGTGCTCAGCGCCAGTTCTATTTCGCCGGCGGTCTTGCCGACTCCCGAGAAAACGATCTTTTGCCGATCGGCGCCGGCGGCCAACGCGCGCTTGAGTTCGCCGGCCGAAACGATGTCGAAACCGGCGCCGCGACGGGCGAAGACGTCGAGCACGGCGAGGTTGGAATTGGCCTTGACGGCGTAGCAGACGAGTGAGTCGTAGCCGGCAAGTTCGTGCTCGAACTCGGCGAGGGCCGCTTCGAGCGCCTGCCGCGAATAGACCCAGCATGGGGTGCCGAAGCGGCTGGCGATGTCGTCCAGGGATACCGCTTCAGCGTGCAGGACGCCGTCCTTGCGGGCGAAGGCGCTCATCGGGCGGGGTCTCCGGTCGTGTTAGAATCCGCCGCGCTGGTGGCCGTGCTCGCGTCGCTGGCCGGTGCGGGTGCCGAGGCCGGGGAAACGACTGCCGGTGGGGTCGCCGCTTTCGGCGGGTATACCAGCGGCCCGCGGTGGCCGCAGCCGCCAAGCAGGAGAGTCGCCAGCGTAGACAGGACGAGACGTTGGAGCATGGGTCAGTGGGCCGAAATCGGGGATGTTAACACAGATGAATGATAGCGAATTCGGCGTGCTCGCCGACGCGGCGCTGAAGCAGATCGAAGTCGGACTGGAACGTAGTGGTGCTGATCTCGACTTTGCCATGGTCAGCGATCATGTGCTGGAAGTCGAGTTCGCCGACGGCAGCAAGATCATCGTCAATCGTCACGACGCGGCGCAGGAGATCTGGGTCGCCGCCCGAACGGGTGGCTTCCACTATCGCTGGGACGGCAACGGCTGGCGCGATACGCGGCGTGACGAGGAACTGCTGGCGGCGCTGTCGAAGCTCGTTTCGCAACAGGCCGGAGAGTCGGTGTCGCTGGTGGCTTGAGCAGCTTGATCAAAGAGTGAGCTGCAGGCGGACGCCGGCGACGGTGGCGTGCGGCAGGTAGAAGCCGGGATTGAAGACGCGCTGGACAACCGGTTGGACGACCATGCCGGGCGCCAGCGCTGCCTGGTAGGTCAGTTCGACGACGGTCTCGTCGGGTGCAGAAAGCGACCTGCCGGCTTCGTTCGCCAGTTGCGCGCGTCCTTGCGGGTCGGCGCGTACAGGTGCGCGCCGCCGGTACCGTCGGAGTTGTAGCGCGGCAGATCCATCAGCGACGGAATGAACCCGCGCACGCTGAGGCCGGTGCTGAGCGAATAACCGAGCGTGCTGGTGCGGCCGTCGGTGAAACCGTAGCGCACGAACAGGGTCAGATCGCGCTTCGCCTCCGGCAGACGATAGACCGTCTGTTCGGCAAGCAAATAGGCGCCCCAGTGCGTCGCCGCGAGCGGCTCACCGGCGGCATCGACGGCAGCGAGCTGCGCGAAGCGGGGTGAAAAGCGCCAAACGCCGAGCGCCAGCTTGCTGAGCGGAGCAAAATCGTCGTCGCTGTACTCGGCCGGGCCGGGTTCTTCGTCGAACCCGCCGGCACGCGCCGGGCTGAAGCCGATTTCGCCGATCAGCATGCTGCCGTTGCCGCGCTGCCAACTGAGGTTCGGGCCCGCGCTATCGATCCGCTCGCTCGCGATGCCGCGTGTGATCGCCAGCAGCGCATACCAGGCGGGATCGGGATCGACGCGCAAACGTGCGCCATAGCTGCTGGTGGCGTAGATCGAGGGGCCGGCATGGCTGCCGAAGGCGGCGACTTCGGCAGCCATGCCGAACGACGGATGCACGAAGACGCCGGACGAATCGGTGACGTAGAACTCGCTGTCGATCGGGTAGAGCCCGAGCAGCAGGGACGCCTGGTCGTCGAGGAACGACTGTTGCAGCCAGGCGGCGAATAGGCCGGTGCGGTTGACCGGCGCCTCGAGGTTGTCGACACCCATGAAGCTGCCCACCTGGTTGAGATTGACCCGGCCGCCGCTGTTGCTGATCAATTCGAGATAGGCCGATCCGCCTTCCCAGCCGATCAGCTTCTCGCCGTCGAACTGGACGGCGAGGTTGACGTTGCCCATGTACGCGCCGCCGCGCTGCAGCCCGCCGGTGGTATTGCGCAGATAGTCGGCGCTATAGACCAGATCAAGCTGCACACCGGCGTCGAACAGGCGCTGTCGCGCGCCATCCCAGTCGCCCGAGAGCGTTGATTCCCGCCAACCTAGGGCCTCGCCTTGAGCGTTCTCTTCGCGGCTGGCAACGCTGGGCAGACGGTCGCGCTCCGCACCGACTGCGTCCGCCGTGGCTACCGCGTCGTCGGCGGCAGCCCCCCCCGCAAGCCCCTGTGCCAGCAGCCAGGCGAGCAGCACGGCGAAGCGTCGCGACCTCGGTTGATGGGTGCGCATCAGCATTTTCTCAGTTCCTTGACTTGATCTTCTTGCTTATGACGGTGTTGGCCGGTCGCTGCCCGTGGGCGCAGCCGGTACACGAACCGCAGCCGCCATGGTAACCGCTATCGGGTCGTTGGCTTGGTGGCCGTGACTCGGCTTGCGCCAGCCCGAACCGCTGAGCGAGCCGTCGACCCGGTCTGCCCAGCGCATCACGCCAGGTGCCAGGCAACACTCGCCAGCCGATGTAGGCGGCGGCCGCGAGGACAGCGCCATGGACGATCAGTTCTTCAGACATCAGCCCCCTCCGGTAAGCACAAGCGCCACGCGGTACGTCACGAAGGCCGCGGCGTAGGCCAGGACAAACAGATAGGCGGCCATGAGCAGCGGGTAGCGCCACGAGTTGGTCTCGCGCTTGACCACGGCCAGGGTAGACAGGCATTGCGGCGAGAAGACGTACCAGGCGAGCAGCGAGAACGCCGTCGGCAAGGTCCAGCCCGCTGCCAGCATCGGCGCCAGCCGCTCCGCGACATCGTCGCCAATAA
>WBZT01000980.1_pt1 | contig 21914 bp, 16 predicted proteins | sample 5204241 | NCBI WGS metagenome assembly WBZT01 (sample SAMN12344358, study PRJNA552823) | activated sludge metagenome | biome: Activated sludge suspended growth; feature: Nitrification reactor; material: Wastewater; isolation source: activated sludge from nitrification reactor of wastewater...
GGAGTCCTCTGTTGCTCTCTGAGGCGCGAACTCCTCCACAGACGCTGTAGCGTGGGCCTGTAGCTCAGTTGGTTAGAGCGCACGCCTGATAAGCGTGAGGTGGGTGGTTCGAGTCCACTCAGGCCCACCATTTCTTGTCCGCGGCCAGCTCTTCACTACAGTGTTGGGGATATAGCTCAACTGGGAGAGCGCCGGCTTTGCAAGCCGGAGGCTGCGGGTTCGAGCCCCGCTATCTCCACCAGAATATTGAGAGGTCGCTCTCGCGACCATATAGGATTTAGCGCTAGATAATGGCGCGCGCCGCGGTGTGCGGTGCATCCGATCTTTGACAACCGAATACAGGACGCTGGGTATACACAGTTGAAGCACCTTAGATAATCCGGTCAAGCTACTAAGGGTGCACGGTGGATGCCTTGGCACGAGAAGGCGATGAAGGACGTGGTAAGCTGCGATAAGCCTCGGTGAGACGCAAACAGTCTTCGACCCGGGGATGTCCGAATGGGGAAACCCGGCGGGATGAAGTCCCGTCATCGTCCGCTGAATTCAATAGGCGGAACGAAGCCAACGGAGGGAAGTGAGACATCTCAGTACCTCCAGGAAGAGAAAGAAATTCGATTCCCTGAGTAGCGGCGAGCGAAAGGGGATGAGCCCAAACCCGAGCACGCTTGCGTGCAGAGGTGTAGCGGGATCTATTCGGCGTAGAGCCGGAGAGTTACAAACCAACACGCTAGTCGAACCGGCAGGAAAGCCGGGCCATAGAAGGTGATAGCCCTGTAGGCGAAAGCGCGTTGGCTCTCTGAATAGACTCCCAAGTACCACAGGACACGTGAAATCCGGTGGGAATCTGCGAGGACCATCTCGTAAGGCTAAATACTCTCTCGTGACCGATAGCGAACAAGTACCGTGAGGGAAAGGTGAAAAGAACTCCAGGTGGAGAGTCAAATAGAACCTGAAACCATGCACCTACAAGCGGTCGGAGCCTTAATGCAGGGGCGACTCTGCAAGCGGGTGACGGCGTGCCTTTTGCATAATGATCCGGCGAGTTACTCGTCTGCAGCGAGGTTAAGCGTCTTAGACGTGGAGCCGCAGCGAAAGCGAGTCCGAAATGGGCGACGAGTTGCAGGCGGTAGACCCGAAGCGTGTGTGATCTAGCCATGGCCAGGCTGAAGCGGATGTTAAAGTCCGTGGAGGGCCGAACCGGTTAACGTTGAAAAGTCATCGGATGAGCCGTGGCTAGGGGTGAAAGGCCAATCAAACCACGTGATAGCTGGTTCTCCCCGAAATATGTTTAGCCATAGCCTCGCGTAATTGTGTCATGGAGGTAGAGCACTGATAGGGCTAGGGTCCCCACCAGGATACCAAACCCTTTCAAACTCCGAATGCCATCGACATCTATCGCGGGAGTCAGCCTACGAGGGATAAGCTTCGTAGACGAAAGGGAAAGAACCCAGACCAACAGCTAAGGTCCCAGAGTGTGGACTAAGTGTATAAGGATGTGGGGTCGCTTAGACAGCCAGGATGTTGGCTTAGAAGCAGCCATCATTTAAAGAGTGCGTAACAGCTCACTGGTCAAGGGATCCTGCGCCGATAATGTCCGGGACTAAAGTCCACCACCGAAGCTTTGGATTCGTCGAAAGACGTCTGGTAGGGGAGCGTTCTGCTGTAGGACGAAGCTCAATCGACAAGATTGGGTCGACGACGCAGAAGTGATTATGCCGGAACGAGTAGCGAGAAGACGGGCGAGAAACCCGTCCACCGAAAACCCAAGGTTTCCTGAGGAAGGTTAATCCGCTCAGGGTTAGTCGGGCCCTTAGGCGAGGCCGAAAGGCGTAGCCGATGGAAATCAGGTCAACATTCCTGAACCACCAGGGGAAGGCTAAACGATGGGGTGACGCAGAAGTGAAAGATCAGCCGGCCGACGGTTGTGCCGGTCGAAGCCCGTAGGTATGTGGTCTCGGCGAAAACGAGATCCAATCCGAGAGGCGACAGGGGAACGGAGCCTGGCTCCGCCAACTGATCCTAATCATGCTGCCAAGAAAAGCCTCGTCGGTACAACTTCTGGTGCCCGTACCGTAAACCGACACAGGTAGGTGGGGTGAAGATCCTAAGGTGCTCGAGTGAGTCTTGCAGAAGGAACTAGGCAAAATAGCCCCGTAACTTCGGAATAAGGGGTGCCCGAAGCGTGAAGAGATTTACTCTCGTAAGCGCATTGGGCCGCAGTGAATGGAGTCAAGCGACTGTTTACCAAAAACACATCTCTCTGCTAAGCCGATGAGGCGACGTATAGGGAGTGACACCTGCCCGGTGCCGGAAGGTTAAAGAGAGGGGTCAGGCGCAAGCCAAAGCTCTGAACTGAAGCCCCGGTAAACGGCGGCCGTAACTATAACGGTCCTAAGGTAGCGAAATTCCTTGTCGGGTAAGTTCCGACCTGCACGAATGGTGTAACGACTTGACTGCTGTCTCCTGCAAGAGCTCGGCGAAACTGTAGCAGCGGTGAAGATGCCGCTTACCCGCGACTGGACAGAAAGACCCCGTGCACCTTTACTGTAACCTGATATTGGGTTCTGATCTTTCATGTGTAGGATAGGTGGGAGGCTTTGAAGCGGGGGCGCTAGCCCTCGTGGAGCCATCCTTGAAATACCACCCTTGAAATATCGGGATTCTAACCCTGAGCCGTTATCCGGCCATGGGACAGTGTCAGGCGGGCAGTTTAACTGGGGCGGTTGCCTCCTAAAGAGTAACGGAGGCGCCCAAAGGTTCCCTCAGCGCGGTTGGTAATCGCGCGTGGAGTGCAATGGCACAAGGGAGCTTAACTGCGAGACATACAAGTCGAGCAGATGCGAAAGCAGGGCATAGTGATCCGGTGGTTCTGCATGGAAAGGCCATCGCTTATCGGATAAAAGCTACCCCGGGGATAACAGGCTTATCACGCCCAAGAGTTCATATCGACGGCGTGGTTTGGCACCTCGATGTCGGCTCATCGCATCCTGGGGCTGAAGTAGGTCCCAAGGGTTGGGCTGTTCGCCCATTAAAGCGGTACGTGAGCTGGGTTCAGAACGTCGTGAGACAGTTCGGTCCCTATCCATCGTGGGCGTAGGATCCTTGCGGGGAGTTGCTCCTAGTACGAGAGGACCGGAGCGAACGAACCTCTAGTGTGCCGGCTGTTCTGCCAAGGGCACTGCCGGGTAGCTATGTTCGGATGTGATAAGCGCTGAAAGCCTCTAAGCGCGAAACACACCCTAAGATTATGGATCCCGTGGCGCATGCCACCTGAAGGCTCGTTGGAGATTACGACGTCGATAGGCGGGAGGTGTAAGGTCCGTGAGGACTTCAGCCGACCCGTACTAATCAGCCGAGAGGCTTGGCCGGTATATCTTAGTTGCTTCAACGTGTATCCAGCGTCCTGTGTCGGTTGTTACCCGTTTTGGGGTGGCTATGGCGGAGGGGAAACACCTCTTCCCATTCCGAACAGAGAAGTTAAGCCCTCCAGCGCCGATGGTACTGCCCGGGAGACCGGGTGGGAGAGTAGGTCGCCGCCCCTTATAACTCGAAAGGCCCCGTCGGAGTCCGACGGGGCCTTTTCGTTTGTGGTCGGTGCCGAGCAGTCGTGAGGCTCCGACCGTACGCCACGGGCCACTTTCAGCCGTCCCAGGGATCGCCCGGGTATTGGCTTGAGGCTAGTTGTGCTTGGGCTGCAACGGTTTCTGCTGTTGCGGGCGCTCGCTTGTCCCGGGCACACTGCCTGCAACGTAGTTGGATCGTGGGCGGTACGTGGATCGAGCTGCCGCCCGGGAGGGCTGCACACCATGACTGGGCGCTGGTTCATTCCTTGGATCGTCTTCGCGTTGCTCCTTGTGACGGGGACCGCGTGTGCCGACGATTTTGGCCGCGACCGGCTCTTGGACGCCCTGGATACGACGGATCGTCGCATCGAGACCGCTGCCCGCCTTGTGACGGAGGCGCCCGGCGCATCCACCCTGGCGGATGCCGAACTGAGTGCCGCGCGGGACCTGCAGACGAGGGCCCGGGGTTCTTTCACGGCGAACCAGTACGCGATCTCAATGAGGCAGACGCTGGATGCGCGTGGCCACGCCGACAGGGCCGTTGCGATCGTTCGCGGCCTTCCGGACCCCGATCGGGTGCGCGATCAGGTGGAGCGGACGCGCGATATCCTCGATCGCACGAGTGACCGTTTGCAGGCCTGTGAGGTCGTGCGCGCCCGTGCCCTGCTTCGTGTGGCCACCGACATGCAGCAGCGAGCCGAGAATCGGCTGGGCGCGAGCATGTACCTCGGGGCCCTTCAGTTGACGATGAGTGCGCGCGAGCGCCTGCTGAAGGCGATGCAGATGTGCAACGTCGACGAATCGCTCGGGGACGCCGTCGATCGCGCGCTGCAGCGAACGAACGAGGTCCTGGGGCGCGCCGAGGATGTCGTGGACTCGGATTCGCCGGCATCGGCGCGCGAAGCGCTTGCGCGGGCGCAGTCGCTGCAGGTCCAGGCGCAGACGGAAGCGAAGCAGCAGCACCTCGACTCCGCCCTTCGCATGACGCAGGGCGCACGCGCACTGGCGCAGCGTGCGATGCGTCTGGGGCGGGGCCAGAACGGCCGCATGCGCTGATCTCGGACCCACTCGATCTCGACACCCTCACCACCGCTTCGCCGTCTTCGTGACGCCCAACGCGCGCGCCACTCCATGTGGCGCGCGAGTTCGCGCTGCCTGGTGGTCCTGATCTCCGGATTGTCGATGGGTGTTGCGCTCTCGGTTTCGCCAGCCTTCCCGATGTCGGACAGCCTGGCGTTCCGTGCGGAAATCGGCACCTCGGGTGACGTGTCGAACGAGCTTTTCTACGAGCAGTCGTACACGGACACGACGTTCCTCGGCCGAAGGCTGCACGGTACGCCGGAGCAGCACGCCGCCGCCGTCGCGCTGGTCGAGCTGGTCGGGCGCAGTGTCGATCGGAGGTGGGAGTACTCCGTTCGCCCCGAGATGTCGCTGGGGGACCGTTTCGCCCGAGGGGCGGCGTCGGGAGTCGTGCGACTCCATACCGCTTCTCAGTGGCGCCTGAGTCTCGAGCCGAGGGCCGAGTTGCTGCACGACCGACGTTTCGACCTCGACCGCCACGAGTTGCTGGTGGCGTCGACGATCGCGGCGCGAAGGCGGTTTCCCGGCCGGCCCGATCAATTCGATGTGCGTCTGGGTGCTGAGGAACTGCGTACCGCGGGTTCCGACGATCCTTTCCTGCTGGCGCACCACCTTGTGCGCGGAAGTGCCGGGTGGGAGCACGACGGCTACGGGGTCGTCGGTTGGAGCGCACGTTACGCCGCCGATTGGCGGTCGTTTCCTGACTCCACGAACCGCGACCACATCGAGCAGCGCCTCGAGGGCTCCGTGAACCACGAGTTCCTCGGCGGGCACGCCGTTTCTCTCGCCTCCGCTATCGTCCGTCGTGTCGCGCAACACACCGTGGTGAGTACCCGCGACTGCTTCTCGCAGCCACGCGGCGAGCTCTCGGGGACGATGAGGTGGGGCGAGCGATTCACGGCTCGGGCCGCGGTGGCGGGGGAGTGGATGCTCTACGACTGGCCCGACAGCCTCGTGGACTTCAACTACGGCACGCAGCGCGGTGAGTTGGAACTGCGGCGGGAACTGGGCTCCCGTCTCGCGCTCGCGCTCACTCCGCAAATCGAGCGGCTCGGCTCTTCGTGGGCGCCCGCCGAGCGGTATCTCGAGCCCGCATTCGCGCTCGCGGCCGAGTGGCTCGACGCGGGATCGTGGTGGTTCGTCGCCCCGGCCATCGGCCGGCGCAACTACGAGGCCTCCCAGGGGGGCGACTCGACCGATCCGGCCGCCATTCACTCCTCCTACCAGTTCGTCGAGGTCCAAGTGATGGGGGACCAGGCACTGCCCGCCCGCCTGCGAGCCCGCGTCACGATCGACGCACGCGCCGAGCGTCACGACGATCCGTCGCAGGACTCCCGGAGCCTTTACTTCTCGCTGGACCTCCGTAGACTGTTCTGATCATCGATCGCTCACGGAGGAGGAACATGCCGTCTCGCCTGCGCGTCCTGCTTCTGGTCGTCGTTCTCGTCGCGCTGGGCGCGGCGATTCTCGCTGTGGTGACGCGCGCCCGCCGGCCGATCCACGTGGTGCCATCGCGCTACGCGCTCGTCTGGGACGTTCCTGCCGATCTGGACGAGACACCCCCGACGAGTTCGACCTTATCGCTCGCGACGTTTCAGCGTGATCGTCCGAGCCTCTGGGAAATCAGCCGCGCGATTCGTGACGCGGCGTCCGACGACGGCGTGCGCGCCCTGGTACTCCATGTCGGAGACGTCCAGTGGGGATGGGGCCGCGTCGCCGAAATGCGCGAGGCCATTGCGGCCTTCCGCGCGAGCGGCAAGCCGGTCTACGCGAGCCTCCACGGCGGCGACGATCAGTCGTACCTGCTCGTCGCGCGTGCCGATCGAATCGCCATGCCTCCGACCGAAACGCTGTACCTCGATGGTCTGTCGGCGACAGCGATGTTCCTCAAGGGGACGTACGACAAGCTCGGCGTTTCCCCGAACTTCGCGCACGTCGGTCAGTACAAGTCGGCGGTCGAGCAGTACACGCGCACGAACCTCTCGCCGCCGGCGCGGCTCGCGCTCGAGTCGCTGCTGGACGACCAGTACGGCGATCTCGTGGACACGCTGGCGGCCTCGCGCGGGCTGGCTTCGAACGCCATGAGGACGGTCGTGGACGACGGGCCGTTCACCGCGAGCGAAGCGGTCTCGGCGGGCCTCGTCGACACGCTGCTGGACGAGTCGGAACTGGACTCGCTCGCACTGCGGACGGACGGCGCGGTGCTCGGCACGCGTACGATGGCCCGGTACCTCGACGCCCGGAGCGAAGACGGTTCGGGCGACCAGATCGCCTTGATTCCCGCGGTGGGAACGATCGTTCCGGGGCGCAGTCGTGAGGCCGGCTGGAACGGGCAGGACGTCGGTTCCGAGACGCTCGTGAACGCCCTCCGTGACGCCTGCGACCGGCGTTCGGTGCAGGCGATCGTGTTGCGGATCGACAGCCCGGGCGGCTCAGGCGAAGCGTCCGACGACGTGTGGCGCGAGATCCAGCGCGTGCGCCGCGTGAAGCCGGTCGTCGTGAGCATGTCCAACCTCGCGGCGTCGGGGGGCTACTACATCGCATGCGGCGCAGACGCCATCGTCGCCGAGCCCGGCACGATCACGGGTTCGATTGGTGTCTTCGGGGGCAAGCTCAACGTCGTCGGGCTCGCGAACAAGCTGGGCATCAGCGTGGAGTCGATCTCGCGCGGGCGACACGCGGAAATGATGTCGCCGTTCCGGGACTTCACGCCGGAGGAGTCGGCGCGTTTCCAGGCGCAGCTCGAGGCGTTCTACCGCGTGTTCGTCGGCCGCGTCGCCCAGGGCCGGCGCATGGAGCCGGCCCTCGTCGACTCGCTGGGGCAGGGCCGCGTTTGGTCGGGTGTCGCCGCGAGACGCTTCGGACTCGTGGACTCGCTCGGTGGGCTCGATGTCGCGATCAGCGTCGCGCGCGAGCGTGCGCACGTCGATCCGGATCGCGACCTTCCGGTCGTGCTCTACCCGCACGTCCACCGCTTGGCGTTCCGTCGCTTCCTCGGCAGCCTCGTGGACGAGGACGAGGAGGACGCCAACGTCCTGCTCGCGCGCCCGGTGCTCGCCGCCTGGCTGCGCGCGTCGCGATTCCCCGCCGGCTCCATCCTGGCGATGCTGCCGTACTCGATCGACGTGCGCTGAAGCACCGCGGCCAACCCCCGACGAAAACGAACGGGCGCGCCTCCGAGAGGAGGCACGCCCGAATCGTTTGTCCGCGACGAACTACCGCTTGGCGAGCACGTGGATGTAGGCGATCACGTTCTCGATGTCGGCCGGCTTCAGCTGGCCGGTCTTGCCCCACGCGACCATTCCCGAGGGAAGCTTGCCGTTGGTGATGCAGTCGCGCATGAACGCGTCCACGTTCTTGCGCTTCGGGTCCGCCCAGACCTTGGGGTCCTTCCAGTTCGGGGTCGGGTTGCCCGTCAACTTCACACCGCCCGAGCCGTCCGGCTTGTGGCAGGCGACGCACTTGACCGTGTAGATCGCCTTACCGGCGGTGGGGTTGCCCTTGCCGGGCGCGGCAGCGGGCTTCGCGGCGGCACCGGGCTTCGCGGCGGCCGCCGGCTTGGCTGGCGGCGCGGCAAAGGCGATGGAAGCACCCAGCGCCACGAGCACGACCATGGAGATGCTCGCGAGGCGAAGGTTCGTCGGGAACGACATTGGGACTCCTTTCGGGGTTCGATGCGGGATCGGGCGGGGCGCCGATCGAGAAAATCGCGGCAAACTAGCGGCACGCGCCTGCACCGTCAACGACTCGTTTCGAGGGGCGCAGCGCGCTGCAGCGTTGGGGGCGCGCTCCCATGAGATGCCTCGGGTATCGGGTGGGTTTCGCGCTTCTTGACCCCCCTTCGATCGCGGTGCTAGTTTCCAAGTTCCCTTGTAGTTACGCCTATCGCTCCCATGATTTCCAAGTCATGGGTAGATCGTCGATCTCGTCACTCCTACCGCCCTAGTCGGGAGGTGCCGCGTGAAAGAATTCGCCACCGCTCAGATCCGCAACGTCGCTCTCGTCGCCCACCACGGAGTGGGCAAGACCTCGCTGGCCGAGGCGATGCTGTTCAACGCCAAGGCGACGACGCGTCTGGGGCGGATCGCGGACGGCACGACGCTTCTCGATCACGCGCCCGATGAGATCTCGCGACAGATCACGATCGATCTCGGTCTCGCGCAGTTCGAGTGGAGCGGGCACAAGGTCAACCTGCTCGACACGCCCGGCTATCCCGACTTCGTCGGCGACGTTTACAGCGCCCTGCGCGTCGCGGACGCGGCCATCCTCATGGTGCGGGCCAGCGCGGGCGCCGAAGTCGGCACCGAGGTCGTGTGGGAAGTGCTCAAGCAGGAGAAGTCGCCGATCCTGGTCGTCGTGAACATGATGGACAAGGAGCACGCGAACTTCGACGCGGCCGTGAAGAGCTGTCACGACCGCCTCGGACTGAACGCGGTGCCCCTCCAGTTGCCGATCGGCGAGGCGGAGAACTTCCACGGCATCATCGACCTGATCGAGAACAAGGCCTACAAGTTCGTCGGCAAGGGGATGGAGGAGAAGAGCGAGGAGATCGCGATCCCCGACGACCTCAAGGACATCGCCGCCGCCGCTCGCGCCACGCTGCTCGAAGAGGCTGCGACCGGCGACGAGCAGTTGATGGAGAAGTTCCTCAACACGGGCGACCTGACCATCGAGGAGATCCGCAAGGGCCTCTGCGAGCGCGTCGAGGCGTGCGATCTCGCGCCGGCATTCTGTTGCTCCGCCTACCACAACCTCGGCGTGAAGGAGCTGCTCAACGAGGTCGTGGACGTGCTTCCGTCGCCGCTGGACGCGCACGCCCAGAAGGGCCCGGGCCCGAACGGCGAAGAGATCGTCTGCAAGGCCGACGCGTCCGAGCCGGTCGCCTTGACCGCGTTCAAGACCCTGGCCGAGGCGCACCTCGGCGAGCTTTCGCTGCTGCGCGTGTGGTCCGGCCACATCGAGCCCAGCAAGGAACTCGTCAACACGACCCGCAATCGTCCGGAGAAGCTCGGCACGCTCTATCACCTGACCGGCAAGGATCGCTCGGACTGCAAGGGCGCCGCGGCCGGTGACATCGTCGCCGCCGTGAAGCTGCGCGAGACGCACACCGGCGACACGCTCGCCGACAAGTCGCGTCCGGTGAAGCTGGCACCGCCCGATTTCCCGCTGCCCGTGACCGCCGAGTGCATCCGCGCCAAGAACAAGGGCGAGGAAGAGAAGATGGCGCAGGGCGTCGCCCGCCTGCACGAAGAGGATCCGACGATCGCGCGGCACTACGAGGAGAGTACGCACGAGCACCTCGTGCTCGGCATGGGCGACCTGCACCTCGAAATCCTCGTCGAGCGGCTCAAGAAGCGCTTCGGCGTCGAAGTGCTGCTGAGCAAGCCGCACGTGCCCTATCGCGAGACGATCAAGACGAAGGCGCAGGACGAGTACCGCCACAAGAAGCAGTCGGGCGGCCGCGGCCAGTTCGGCGAAGTGCACCTGCGCCTCGAGCCGATGCCGCGCGGTGGCGACTTCGAGTTCGCGGACGAGGTCAAGGGTGGCGTGATCCCGAACCAGTACATCCCGGCTGTCGAGAAGGGCGTTCGCGCGGCCATGAAGAGGGGCCCGCTCGCCGGCTCGCCCGTCGTCGACGTGCGCGCCGCCGTGTTCTTCGGCAAGTACCACGACGTCGATTCGTCGGAAATGGCGTTCATGATCGCCGCCGAGCAGTGCTTCCACGCCACCATGCTCAAGGCGTCGCCGATCCTGCTCGAGCCGTACCAGGAAGTCACCGTCCGCGTGCCCGAGGAGTTCCTCGGCGACGTGATGGGCGACATGTCCTCGCGGCGCGGCAAGATCCTCGGCACCGAGGCCGACGGCCACTACCAGGTCATCAAGGCCAAGGCGCCGGTCGCGGAGCTCTACAAGTACGCGACGCACCTGCGCTCGATCACGCAGGGCCGCGGCATGCACGGCGCGACGTTCTCGCATTACGAGGAAGTCCCGCGAGAGCTGGCCGACAAGGTGATCGCGGCGGCGAAGGCCGAGAAGGAGGCGAGCGCCGCGAACTCCTGACGCGGCCTCGACCGTCATGTCCGGTCACTCCAAATGGAGCACCATCAAGCGGAAGAAAGCGGCGACGGATGCCGCCCGCGGGAAGGTGTTCACGAAGTACATCAAGGAGATCACGATCGCAGCGCGGGTCGGCGGCGGTGACCCCGACGCCAATCCGCGCCTGCGAACGGCCATCCTCGGCGCCAAGTCGGTCAACATGCCGGTGTCGAACATCGAGCGCGCCATCAAGAAGGGCGCGGGCGGGCTCGAGGGCAGCACGTACGAGGAGATCACGTACGAAGGCTACGGGCCGGCGGGCGTCGCGATGCTCGTCGACTGCGCCACCGACAACCGCAACCGCGCCGCCGGTGAGATCCGCCACATCTTCGACAAGTACGGCGGGCACATGGCCGAGGCGGGGAGCGTGTCGTATCTCTTCAAGCTCACCGGCCTGCTCGTGGTCGAGAAGTCGGCGATCGGCGAGGACCAACTGATGGAGCTCGCGCTCGAGGCCGGCGCCGACGACGTGCACACCGAGGGTGAGTCATACGACGTGCTCACGCCGCCGCAGGCATTCGAGCGCGTGCGCGAGGCGCTCGCCGCCCGCAACGTGCCGACCGTCAGCGCCGAGCTGGTGAAGCTGGCCTCGCTGCAGGTACCACTCGGCCAGAAGGAGGCGGAGTCGGTGCTGCGGCTCGTCGACATGCTCGAGGACAACGACGACGTCCAGAAGGTCCACGCGAACTTCGTGCTTCCCGACGAAGTGCTTGCGAAGCTCGCGCGCTAAGGCGAACCTGCGGGCATGCGCGTCCTGGGACTGGACCCCGGCAGCCGACGGACCGGCTTTGGCGTCGTCGAACGCAACGGCAATCGCTTCCGCTGCGTCGAGCACGGCTGCGTCAGCGTGCCGCCCACCGCGCCGCTCGCCCAGCGCCTGCACCGCATCGCGCGCGAGATCGGCGACGTCATGGAGCGCGTTGCACCGGATGCGGTGGCGGTGGAGGAGGCCTTCTACCGCGATAACGTGCGCTCGGCGCTCGTGCTCGGGCACGTACGCGGTGCGCTCATGGTCGCTGCGGTGGAGCGCGGCCTCGAGGTCGTCGAGTACAGCCCGCGCGAGATCAAGCTGAGCGTCGCCGGTACCGGAGCGGCTTCGAAGGAGCAGGTCGGTTTCATGGTTCGGCGCCTGCTCGGTCTCGCGTCGACGCCCAGCACCGACGCGGCCGACGCGCTCGCCGGCGCGATCTGCCACCTGAACCGCGTACGGTTCTCCGCGCCGCGAGCCGCCACGCCGGCGGCGAAGCGGCTCGAAGCGCTGCTCGCGAGGGCGTCGCGATGATCGCGTCCGTGCGCGGCACGCTGCTCGAGCGCGGCGAAGGCTGGTGCGTCGTCGAGGCCGCCGGCGTCGGCTACCACGTGCACGTCTCCTCGAACACGCTCGGAGCGCTGCCGCCGGAAGGTCAGGAGGTGCGGTTGCGCACGCGCCAGGTCGTGCGCGAGGACGCGCTGCTGCTCTTCGGGTTCTCCGAGGCCGAGGAGCTCAGGCTCTTCGACCTGCTGATCGCCGTCAGCGGCGTCGGTCCCAAGATGGCGCTGGCGGCGCTGTCGGGCCTGCGCCCCGCAGTGCTCGCACGCGCGATCCGCGACGAGAACATCGCGTCGATCGTCGCGGTGCCCGGCATCGGCAAGAAGACAGCCGAGCGCATGATCGTCGAACTGCGCGACAAGCTCGATTTCGTCGCCGCCTCGCCGGCCGCGCCGAAGGGCCGTGCCGAGGGCGTGCTGCCGAAGACCGAGCGCTTCGACGATGCGGTCGCGGCGCTCGTCACGCTGGGCTGGACCGCGGCGCAAGCGCAGGACGCGGTGCGCCGCGCGCACGAGGAGGCGACGGACGCCTCACTCGAGGATCTCGTGAAGCGCGCGCTCGGGCGGCTCGGCCGTGCCGGCGTGCTGCAGCGCTGAGCGGAGGAGGCGATCATGAGCGACAGCCGAAAGAACCGCCCGGTCCGCCTCGCCGATCCCGAGCCGCTGCCCGAGGACGTGCGCGATGAGAAACGCCTGCGTCCCGACCGGCTCGAGGAGTTCGTCGGCCAGCCGCAGGTGCGGCAGCAGCTCTCGATCTTCATCGAGGCCGCCCGCCGGCGCGGCGAGGCGCTCGACCACGTGCTCTTCCACGGTCCGCCGGGACTCGGCAAGACGACGCTCGCGACGATCCTCGCGCAGGAGCTCGGGGTCGAGATCACGCACACGTCCGGACCCGTGATCGAGCGGCCCGGCGATCTCGCGGGCCTGCTCACCAACCTCGGCCCGCGCGGCATCCTGTTCGTCGACGAGATCCACCGGCTGAGCCCGGTCGTCGAGGAGTACCTCTACTCGGCGCTCGAGGACTTCACGCTCGACATCCTGCTCGACCGCGGCCCCAGCGCGCGCTCGCTCAAGCTCAACCTCGAGCCGTTCACGCTCGTCGGCGCCACGACGCGCTCCGGCCTGCTCAGCTCGCCGATGCGCGCGCGCTTCGGCGTCACGCTGCGCATGGACTTCTACGCGCCCGAGGACCTCGCGCGCATCGTCACGCGCTCGGCGGGCATCCTCGACACGACCGTCGACGCCGACGCGGCGCTCGAGATCGCGCGCCGCTCGCGCGGCACGCCGCGCGTCGCCAACCGCCTGCTGCGCCGCGTGCGCGACGTGGCGCTCGTGCGCGGCGACGGGCACGTCGGCCTCGGCGTGACGCGCGAGGCACTGCGCCTGCTCGACGTGGACGAGAAGGGTCTGGACGACATGGATCGCCGGCTCCTCGGGGCGCTCGTCGAGCGCTACGACGGCGGCCCCGTCGGCCTGCAGTCGCTCGCGGTGGTGATGGGAGAGGACGTGACGACGCTCGAGGACGTGTACGAACCGTTCCTCGTGCAGGAGGGCTTCATTCGCCGCACCGCGCGCGGCCGCGAAGCGACCGCGCAGACGTACGCGCACCTCGGCCGTCCGCTGCCGCCGCGCTGGCGCGTCGCCGAGAACGCACCCGGGCCGGACCAGCCCGAGCTGCCGCTCTCCTGAGCCCGCGCGGGGAGCGTCCGATCGTGCGGCTCGAGGACCTCGACTACGACCTGCCCGGGGAACTGGTCGCGCAGTCGCCGCCGGCGCGGCGCGAGGACGCGCGGCTGCTCGTGGTCGAACGCGCGACCGGGGTGCTGCACGACCGGCGCGTCTCCGACCTGCCGGAGTGGCTGCGCGCGGGGGACGTGCTCGCGCTCAACGAGACGCGGGTGCGCCCGGCGCGGCTCGACGTGCGGCGCGAGAGCGGCGGGCGCGTGGAGCTGCTCTTCGTGCGGCCCGAGGGCGACGCGGGTGGCGCGGACGAGCGCTGGCGCGTGCTCGCGAAGCCGGCGAAGCACGCGCGCAACGGCGCGCGGCTCGCGACCGCCGACGGCGCGCTCGTGCTCGAGGTGGTGGGCGAGGGCGAACTCGGCGAGCGGATCGTGCGCGTGGCTTCCGGGGCGCTCGACGCGACACTGCGCGCGCAGGGCGCGATCCCGCTGCCGCCGTACATCCGCCGCGCGCCGGAAGCGAGCGACCTCGAGCGCTACCAGACCGTGTTCGCGCGGATCGACGGCGCGGTCGCCTCGCCGACCGCGGGCCTGCACTTCACGCCGGAGCTGCTCGCGACGCTCGCCTCGCGCGGCGTCGGGAGCGCGCGAGTGCTGCTGCACGTCGGGCCGGGAACGTTCCGGCCCGTGACGACCGAGGACCCGCGCGCGCACCGGATGGACGAGGAGTGGTTCGACCTCTCCGCCGACGCCGCGGCGTCGCTCGCCGCGTCGCGCGCAACCGGCGGCCGCATCGTCGCGGTCGGCACCACGAGCGTGCGGACGCTCGAGAGCGCGTGCGACGCGAACGAGGGCGTCATTGCGGCGGCGTCGGGCTGGACGCGGAAGTTCATCTTCCCGCCGTACCGCTTCCAGGCCGTCGACGCGCTCATGACCAACTTCCACCTGCCGCGCACGACGCTCCTGCTGCTCGTGGCCGCGTTCGCGGGTGACGACCTGCTGCGCGCGGCCTACGCCCACGCGGTGCGCGAGCGTTATCGCTTCTACTCGTACGGCGACGCGATGCTCGTGGTCTGAGGCGCCGGGAGGTTCGCGGCCCGCACGATGGGTCCGCGGATCGTGCGATTCGCAACGCGACGCGCCGCCGATGGCGCCGTCCGACCCGGCGCGACGTCGGCGGCGCGTGCGCGGCTGCTAGAATTCGTGCGACCCACCCGCCCTCGACGCCGGCGGACGTTCCGTCCGGCCGACCCCGACGACTTCGCACCCAGCTCGATCAGAGCGGGGGGTTTCCGTGCTTCTTGGACGGCAGGTTCTGACGCTTGTTCCGCAGCATCTCGAGCGCCGCGATCAGCTTCGGCCTCGTGTCCTGCGGTTCGATGACGTCGTCCAGGTAGCCCAGCTCTGCCGCAACCCACGGCGAGGCGAACTTGTCGTTGTACTCGGCGACGAGGCGTTTGCGCTCCGCGAGCGGGTCCTTCGCCTTCGCGATGTCCTCGCGATAGAGGATGTTGACCGCGCCGTCGGCGCCCATGACCGCCATCTCGGCGCTCGGCCAGCCGACGTTGTAGTCGCCGCGGATGTGCTTGCTCGACATGACGTCGTAGGCGCCGCCGTAAGCCTTGCGCGTGATCACGGTCAGCTTCGGCACCGTGGCCTCGCAGTAGGCGTAGAGCAGCTTGGCGCCGTGGCGGATGATGCCGCCCCATTCCTGCTGGGTGCCGGGCAGGAAGCCGGGCACGTCCTCGAACGTGACGAGCGGGACGTTGAACGCGTCGCAGAAGCGGACGAACCGTGCGCCCTTCACGGACGAGTCGATGTCGAGCACGCCGGCCAGCACGCGCGGCTGGTTGCCGATGATGCCGACCGGGCGGCCGTTCAGGCGAGCGAAGCCGACGATGATGTTGCCGGCGAAGTGCTCGTGAACCTCGAAGAAGTCGCCGTCGTCGACGACGTGCTTCACGAGTTCCTTCATGTCGTAGGGCTTGTCGGGCGACTCCGGCACCAGCGTCGCCAGTTCGGGCGCGCGGCGGTCGATCGGGTCCGAGCACGCGCGACGCGGTGCGTCCTCGGCGTTGTTGCTCGGCAGGAACGACAGCAGCCGCTTGGTGTGCCGGATCGCGTCGGCGTCGTCCGCCGCAGCGAAGTGCGCGACGCCGCTCTTGGTGTTGTGCGTCATCGCGCCGCCGAGGTCCTCGAACGTCACGTCCTCGGCGGTCACGGCCTTGATCACCTCGGGCCCGGTCACGAACATGTGGCTCGTGTCCTTGACCATGATCGTGAAGTCGGTGATCGCCGGCGAGTACACCGCGCCGCCGGCGCACGGGCCGAGGATCGCGGAGATCTGCGGTACCACGCCCGACGCGAGCGTATTGCGCAGGAAGATGTCCGCGTAGGCACCGAGCGAGATCACGCCTTCCTGGATGCGCGCGCCACCCGAGTCGTTCAGCCCCACGACCGGCGCGCCGTTGTCCATCGCGAGGTCCATGATCGCGCAGATCTTCTTCGCGTTGGCTTCGCTCATCGTGCCGCCGAAGACGGTGAAGTCCTGCGCGAAGCAGTAGATCATCCGGCCGTCGACGAGGCCCCATCCGGCCACGACGCCGTCTCCCGTGATGCGCTTGTCGGCCATGCCGAAGTCGGCGCACCGGTGCGTGACGTACGTGCCGATCTCGACGAACGAGCCCGGATCGAACAGCAGATCGATGCGCTCGCGGGCCGTCAGGCGACCACGGGCGTGGATCTTGGCGATGCGCTCCGCGCCACCTCCGGCGAGCGCCTGCTCGCGGCGGCGGCGCAGTTCGGCGACGCGTTCCTCGCGGTTCACGGTGACCTCCTCGTCGACGGTGGGCAATCGCGCGCGAGCCTACGGAGCGCTCCGGGGGCGGTCAAGCGTCGCACGCGCGAGGGTCGCACGCGCGCGCACCACGGCGGTGTGGGAGCCGCACGATGAGCCCGTGGTCGCTGCTCGTGCCGGGCTTCGCGTCGGCGCTCGAGGGCCTGCACTGGCCGGGCGGTGTCGCGGACCGGGTCGTGTTCGTGGTGCTGTTCTGCGCGCTCGTCGACTTCGTGAAGCTGGTGATCGAGTTGCTCGGTCGTGGCGGGCCGCGCGAATTCAAGTCCGACGATGCTCAAGTCACGGTGGTGATCGCGTGCCGGGACGGCGCCGAGGTGATCCCCGCGACGGTCGGCGAGTTGCGGCGCGCGCACCCGCGGGCGCACGTGCTCGTCGTCGACGATGGCAGCTCCGACGGCACTGCGGAGATGGCGCGCTCGCTCGGCTGCGAGGTGCACCGGTTCGAGCGGAGCAAGGGCAAGGCGTCCGCGATCCACTTCGCGCTCCACCGCGTGCGCACGCCGCTCGTGCTGCTGCTCGACGACGACACGCGCCTCGGCGGCGCGCGGCTGCCCACGTCGCTGCTGCTCGACGGCGAAGCGGACGCGGTCGCGTTCCGCGTGCTGCCGGACCGGCGCAATCGCGACGGGGCGCGCGGCAACGGCTTCCTCGGGGCGCTGCAGCGCTACGAGTACGCGAAGAGCATGGAGGTGGGAAAGCGCTTCCACGACCTGACACAGTCGGTGAGCTGCGTCTCGGGCGCGATCGGCCTCTTTCGTACGCGGGACCTCGACGCTCTGCACCACCGCCACACGACCGTGTTCCAGGGCGAGGACCTGCAGCGCACGCTGCTCCACCTGCTCGCCGGCAAGCGCGTCGCGTTCGCGGACGAGCCGGTGTGGACCGTGACGCCGTGGCGATGGGGCGCGTGGCTGCGCCAGCGCGTGAGCGGCTGGTACCCGGGGCTCTATCACCAGTTCGCGAACATGCTGCGCCTGATGGTCTCGCGACGCTCCAGCTGGAGGCTCCGCTACGAGATGGCCTACAACGTCTACACGACGCTCAGCGATCCGCTGAAGACCTGGTCGATCCTCGTCATCCTCGCCGTGCCCGCGATGCGCCCGTGGGGACTCGTCGTGTACGCGACGTACCTCGCGTTCGAATCGCTTCCGTGGTGGGTGATCCGCCGGACGCGCGAGGGGCGCCGCACGCCGGTGGGCGTGCTGCTCGCGTACCCGCTCTACGGCGCGGCCAACACCGTCCTGCGCACCGCCGCCTTCTTCGTCTGGATCTGGTATCGCTGGGTGACGGGGACCATGCGTCCGCGCCGCGGTCCGCGCGACCGGGCACTCGCGTGACGCGCGCATTCCGCATCGGCCTCGCGCTCGCCGGCGCGCTGCTGCTCGCCGCGCCGCGCGTCCACGCCGCTTCCGTCGCGGGCGCGCAGATGCGCTGGTGGGCGTTCGACGACGACCGCACGATGCGGGACGAAATCGTGTACGTCGCGCCGGGGCCGTTCCACGTCCAGCTCGAGTACTGGGACGTGCCCGGCGGCCCGTCGCAGTTCCGTCCCGAGTTCGGCGTACACGTTCGCGACGCGCGCCGCTCGAGCTACTCGGCGACGTGGCGTCACGAGCACGACGACGAGCGCTTCGTGCTCGGCATCGAGCAGGTGCTCGCGCGCGGATGGGTCGCACGCGGCGAGACGGGACCGCTCGTGTTCGACGACCACACCGAGTGGGGCTGGAACGCGGGCGCGGACTACTACTGGGGCTCGTACCACTTCGCGAGCGCCACGCTCGTCCGCGATCCGCGCGCGAACGACCTGTGGGTCGTGCCGCTGCGCGTCCGGCTCGCCACCGAGCGCGACGACTGGCTGCAGTTCACGGTCGCGCCCGCCAGCCGGCGCTCGCTCGGCTGGGCGGTCGACGCGCGCTGGCGCTTCGTGCGCGCGGGACTCGAGCGCAACCGCAACTTCGACTTCGGCACCCGCGACAACGTCATCGTCACCGCGGGGATCGAAGTGCCGCTCGCGAAGAAGTAGCCACGGCGCACAGGCGCCGTGCCTCGTTCCGTCAGGCGACGCGCTTGCCTCCGCGCCCGCCGCTGCCGTTGGGCGCCGGCGAGCGATCGCCGAGGTCCGGCAGTTCGCCGTTCTGCAGCAGGTCGACGAACACGTCGACGACCGTGTGGTCCCACTGGCGGCCGCCGCCCTGCCGCAGGCGGCGCACGGCCTCGGCCGTCTCGAGCGCCTGCCGGTAAGGGCGATCGGTCGTCATCGCGTCGTACGCGTCCACGACGGCCACGACGCGTGCCGCGAGCGGAATGTCCTCGCCCACGAGCCCGTGCGGATACCCGCTGCCGTCCCAGCGCTCGTGGTGCGCGCGCACGATGGGCGCGACGATCGGCGCGAAGCGGAGCGAGCCGATGATGGCGGCGCCCATCTCGGGGTGCCGCTTCACCTCCTCGAACTCCTCGGGCGTGAGCGGCCCCGGCTTGCGCAGCAGCAGCGGGTCGATCGCGATCTTGCCGACGTCGTGCAGCATGCCGCCGTACCACGCGTAGTCGGCCTCCTCGTTCGACGCGCCCAACGCGAGCGCCAGCGCGCGGCTGTACTCGGCGATACGCCGGATGTGGCGGTCCGTGTACGCGTCGCGCGCCTCGACGGCGCGCGCGAGCGCGAGCACGACGTTCTCGGTGCGCTCGAGCTGGTCGGTCGCGTGCTTCACGCGCAGTAGCGAGCGCACGCGCGCGAGCAGCTGGCGCAGCTCGAACGGCTTCGGCGCGAACTCGTCGGCCCCCGCCTCGAGCCCGCGCTCACACGACTGTGCGTCGGTGTGTCCGGTGATGAGCACGACGGGCAGCAGCTCGCAGCCGTGTCGCGCGCGCACCTGGCGCAGCACATTGAGACCGTCGATGCCCGGGAGGTCGAGGTCGAGCAACAGCAGGTCCGGCGTGTGGGTGGCGATCTCTTCCAGCGCGCGCTCGCCGGTCTCGGCCGTACGGACACGGAAGCCGGAATGAACGAGGGTGCGCGAGAGAAGGCTGCGGACACTGCTGTCGTCGTCGCAGACGAGGATGCGGTCGCCCATGATGAGCGCTCCTGCCGAGGATGCGTGGGTGCACCGGGTCGACGGTGCGGGCGTGGAGAGAGAGGACGTCCTGTCCCGAGATGGCATCCCTTGCGGCCGTGCGCGGCAGCCTACGACCCGCGCACGAATGCGCACAGGGAAAAGTGGCCCGGAGCCGCGATTCGAGCGACGAAATCCATACACACGACACGACGTGCTCACGTGCGCCGTGCCGGTGCGACGCGATGATGCAGCGAGTGCGACGCGCGTGCGCGACGGCGCGCCATCGTGTCGCACGGCGAGCGCTCGATCGCGTCGCGCCCCGCCCCGCGGCACCTCGGCACGCGTGATAAGGTGTACGCGACATGAGGCCCTTCGACATCGAACAGCTCGCGTGGTCGCAGGAACACGCCGGCCGACACCGCTTCGATCTCGCGAACAGCGGCATCCATCCGCCGGACCTGAGCGGGCTCGGTCTGCCCGCCTCGGTGACGTGGAGCGTGACGCGCAGCCTCGACGCGGTGCGCGAACTCGAGGACGCGCTCGGCTCGCGCTACGGTGCGCCCGGCGGCCGCGTGCACGTGACGACGGGCGCGAGTGAAGCGAACGCGCTCGTCGTCGCGGCCCTCGCGGGTGGGGACGGCGAGATCCTCGTCGAGCGTCCGGGCTACCAGCCGATGCGTCGCGCCCCGCTCGTGTTCGGCACGCGCGTGCGCACGTTCGAGCGCTTCGGCCGCGGCGGCATCCTGTCGGCCATCGAGCGCGAACTGACGCCGCGCACGTGGGTGATCTCGATCGCGGACCTGCACAACCCGACGGGCGCGCCACTGACGTTCGCCGAGGCGCGCGCGCTGAACGATCTGGCCGAGAAGCGCGGGCTGTGGATCCACTGCGACGAGACATTCCGCGACGCCGACGAGCGTCCGCTGGGCACGTGGGCGTCGATGGGCTCGCGCTGGGTGACCACCTCGACGCTGACCAAGTGCTACGGACTCGGCGGGCTTCGCCTCGGCTGGATCAACGCGCACGAGGAGGCGATGTCGCGCTGCGAGGCCGTGCACCGCGGGCTGTCGGCGGAGCCGTCGCACGTGTCGGCCGCGCTGGCGCTGCAACTGGTGCCGCACCTCGACGCGCTGCGCCGGCGCACGCACGCGATCCTCGCGGCGAACCACGCGCGTTGGCGCGAGCTGGCCCGTCAGCGCACGGAGCTCGCGTGCGGGCCCGCGCACGGACTCACGGTATGGTGCGGCTTTCCCGGTGAGGGCCGTGGCGACGCGTTCGCGGATTGGGCGCTCGAGCACCACGACGTGGCCCTGCACCCGGGACGGTTCTTCGACGACGAGAACGGCGTCCGCGTCACGCTGGGCGGCGAGCCCGAAGCGTTCGCGGAGGCGTTGGGACGGTTCGAACGGGCCGCCGTCGAGTTCCTCGACGGCGCGTCCTCGAAAGGAGACGCATGAGCGAGAGCATCCTGTCGCGGCTGCAGACCGACATGGTCAAGGCGATGAAGGAGAAGGACGCGGACACGTTGAGCACGCTGCGCATGCTCAAGGCCGCGCTGATGGAAGCCAAGACGGCCAAGCCGAAGGACGCGACGCTCTCCGCCGACGAGGAGATCGAGATCCTGCAGCGCTACGTGAAGAAGCGCCGCGAGACCATCGAGACGAACATCAAGGTCGGCCGGGCCGAACTGAACGCGTCCGAAGAGCGCGAGATTGCGATCACGCAGCGCTTCCTGCCCGAGGCCATCGACGAGGCGGCGCTCGCCGAGATCGTGAAGGCGGCGGTCGCCTCGACCGGCGCGGCGGGTCCGAAGGACATGGGCAAGGTGATCGGGGCGGTGATGGCGCAGGTGAAGGGGCGCGCCGAGGGCAGCACGGTGTCGCGTCTCGTGAAGGCGGCGCTGGGCGGCTGAACCGTCCGCGTCACTGCACCGCGGCCGCGGTGTCGGTTCCCGTCGGGACCGGCGTCGCGGCCGCGGTCGTGTCGACGGCGGGAGCCGGCTCCGCTGCAGGCAGGCCGAGCGTCGCGCGCCAGTCGGCTTCCGAGAGCTCGCCGCGACGGCGCATGCGGTTCGCGATCATCCGCGCGCGTCGCTCGATGCGGCGCGGCGGCTCGACGGGGGAGTAGCGCCGCGGATTGATGATGACGGCGGCGAGGCGCACCGACTGACGCGCGCTCAGGCCTGCGGCCGAGGTGTGGAACCAGCGCCGAGCCGCCGCGTCGGCGCCGAACACGCCGTCGCCCCACTCGATCGTGTTCAGGTAGAGCTCGAAGATGC
>WBZT01000789.1_pt1 | contig 21908 bp, 25 predicted proteins | sample 5204241 | NCBI WGS metagenome assembly WBZT01 (sample SAMN12344358, study PRJNA552823) | activated sludge metagenome | biome: Activated sludge suspended growth; feature: Nitrification reactor; material: Wastewater; isolation source: activated sludge from nitrification reactor of wastewater...
CAGATGGTTTGCATTTTGTGGATTCTGCTGGATTGGGACGAATTCGGCGGCGGGCGCTGGCTGCGCCTGTGGCTGTCTGGCGCGGGGCTTTTCACCGGACTCTCCGGCTTGCTCTACGTCTGGGATGGGGTGCGCCAACTGAGCGCCAGCCCCAGCAGCATTGCCGCCCGGCCGCCGGAGCGGGAAAAGTAGCCCTTCCGGTTTGCGACCCGGCAATTCGCCGCTATCTTCCGGCACAATCAAACCAACGATCATGGCCACTGGACTCAAACTCACCCTCAAGGAAGGCGACCAAGCCCCCGCCTTCACCGTGAATACCAACGGCGGCGGACGACTCTCGCTCGCCGATTTCAAAGGACAAAACGTCATCCTCTACTTCTATCCCAAGGACGACACGCCGGGCTGCACAAAGGAAGCCTGCGCCTTCCGCGATCACTTCGCCGATTTCAAAAAGCAGGGCGCGGTCGTGCTCGGCGTCAGCACTGATCCGGTGAAGGCGCACGACAAGTTCGTCGAGAAGTTCAAACTGCCTTTCCCCCTGCTCGCGGATGAGGACAAGCAGATTGTCGCCGCCTACGGCGTGTGGGGCCAAAAGAGCTTTATGGGCCGCAAATACCTGGGCACGCATCGCGTCACGTTCCTCATCGGTCCGGACGGGCGGATCAAAAAAATCTGGCCCAAGGTAAAGCCCGAGGAACACGCAGCGGAAGTGTTGGCGGCGCTGTAAGCGGACCGGGGCGCGGCTCGACAGAGCCACCCGACTGTTTCACGACGCGGGGTAGGGAGTTCCGCATCTTGGCGGTTCGATGCCGAAGGACTTGCTGGATGCCTGAAGGCGGAACTCAAAAGGCAGTTCCATCAGGCAGAGTCGAGCCAGTGGGTTCGGGGCAACTTTTTGTCGCCACTCCGACTGCGGTTGATTACTGTGTTGCCTTGGCAAACTGTGGACTCATGAGGCTTCGAGCGTTACTTGCGGCATGGCTGCTGGCGGTCGTGGCCGGCTGTGCCACCTCTTCCTCCCGCTTGCGCGAGGCGCGGCACCTCAACCGGGCGTTTGCGGATGTTGTCGAGCGGGTGTCGCCCAGCGTGGTCGTGATTCGCGTGACGCAGAAGGGGGAACTGGCGCTCACCTCCCGGGGCTTGGACGGGGAAGGGGATTCCGCCATGCCCGAGGCGTGGCGGAAGTTTCACGAGCAACTGGAGAACACGCCGGTGGAAAGAGTCCTTGGCCAGGGCTCGGGTGTGATCCTCCGCAAGAACGGCTACATCCTGACCAACCGCCACGTCGTCGAGGGTGCGGAGAAAATCGAGGTGCGCCTCAGGGACGGCCGGGTTTTCCCCGCCACCGTGCGCGGTGTGGATCGCCACTCCGACGTGGCCGTGTTGAAAATCGAAGCCAGTGATCTGCCGGCGGCGACGTTGGCGGATTCAGCCCAGACCCGCGTGGGGGAATTCGCCATCGCCATCGGCGCGCCGTTCAGCCTCGATTACTCCGTCACATTCGGGCACGTCAGCGCCAAGGGCCGCGCCAATGTTGTGCCACCCTATGCGCGTGAATCGTTGATGGATCAGGATTTCATCCAGACCGACGCCAACATCAATCCCGGCAACAGCGGCGGGCCCTTGCTCAACATCAACGGCGAAGTCATCGGCATCAATACCATCATCCACGGGCTGCGCACCGGCATTGGTTTCGCCATTCCGAGCAATCTGGCCCGCGAAGTCGCCGACCAGATCGTGGTCACGGGCAAGTTCGCCCGGCCGTGGATTGGCGTCAGTCTTTACGGCCTCAAGGAAGACAGCCGGTTCGCGCCGCTGACCCGATTGGCGGAAGACGGTGTGCTGGTGCGTAACATTTTTCCGAACACCCCCGCCGCCGAGTCCGGGTTGCGTCCGGGCGACATCATTACGACTGTGGATGGCCGCCACGTCAGCAACGCGCAGTCCTTCCGCAACGAACTGCGCGGGAAAAAGCTCGGCGAGCCGGTCGCCCTGCACGTCATTCGCGAGGAAAAGCATTTTCAGCTTCATGTGCGGCCTGCGGAATACGTCGAACCCGAGCCGGTGTTTGCCGCCGTCCCGCCGCGTCCGCTGCGCCCCGCGGACCTTGGGCTCAAGGTGCAGGCGTTCAGCGCGGAACTCGCCAAACAATTCCGCCTCGAAAAGACGGACGGCGTCGTCGTTACCGCCGTCGAGGAGGAAAGCCCGGCCGACCGCGGCGGCCTGCGCGCGGGCGACATCATTCTTTCTCTGAACGATCAAAACACCTTCACTCCCGCGCAGTTCCGGGAGGCGTTGGCGGCGGCGAAACTCCCGGACGGTATTCGCCTGAGCACGCTCGTCAATGGCAAGCGCACCGAGGCGGTCCTCCGGGCGCCGTAGGCTGTCGCCCGGCTTCAGCGCGGCTGACGATTCATTTCCCGAATGGGCCCGCGGGGCGTTTGGTATTTCCGAGTTCAGATTGAAGTTTCCCGCGCGCCGGTTACTCTTCCGGTCATGCGATTCATCACCAGCGCCATTGACAAGCTGCAGCGCCATCCGAAACGCGTCGTGTTTCCGGAAGGCGAGGAGTCGCGCGTCTTGCAAGCGGCCCGCCAGTTCCACGCGCTGCGGCTGGGAGCGCCCATCCTGTTGGGCGATCCGGCGAAGGTGAAGGCCATTGCCGCCGATTTGAACATCGCGCTCGAGGGCATCCGCGTCATCAATCCGGAGCGGAGCGAGGAACTGGACAACTTCGTCCGCCGGCTCATCGCGTTGCGCCGGGACAAGGGCCTCATGGCCGATGACGCCCGCGACGCGCTGGTGCAGCCGAATTATTTTGGTGCGATGATGCTCGCCATGCGGCAGGCCGACGCCCTCGTTTCCGGCGCGAGCCATTTCACCGGCAGCGTGCTGCGTCCCCTTTTTCAGATCATCAAGGTCGCGCCGCAAAACACCGTGGCCTCCAGTTGCATGATCATGGAATTCGACGATACGCGGCTCGGTCACAACGGCGTCTTGTTCATGGCCGATTGCGGTGTCGTCCCCGATCCCACCGCCGAGCAACTCGCGGAGATCGCCGTTGCCACGGCGCAACTTGCCCGTCACCTCCTCAACGTGAAACCCCGCGTCGCGCTGCTGTCGTACTCGACCAAGGGCAGCGCCACGCATCCGAGCATCGGCAAAATGAAGGCCGCCACCGCTCTCGCGGAACGCAAGGCGAAGGAGAAATTTCTGGAGGCGGAGTTCGACGGCGAAATGCAGGTGGACGCCGCGCTCGTGCCGGAAATTGCCGGTCGCAAGACCAACGATCCCAAGGTCGCCGGGCACGCCAATGTGCTGATCTTCCCCGATTTGAACTCGGGCAACATCGCCAGCAAACTCGTCCGCGTGGTCAGCCGCGCCAACGCCTACGGTCAGATTCTGCTCGGCCTCAACCGGCCCGCGGCGGATGTTTCCCGCGGCTCGACCGCGCACGATGTGCTCGGCGTCGCCGCCATCGTTGGCTTGCAGGCGAATGATTTTCACGTCCTCTATCCCGGCGCCAGTTCCGCGCTGCCCGGCGAGCTGGAATGAATTCCACCACTCCTCGCGTCTTCATCGCCGCCACCCGCCAGAACGATGGCAAGACGACCACGTCCCTCGGTTTGATCGCGGCGCTGCAAAGTGTTTTTCCCCGCGTCGGCTACATCAAACCCGTGGGCCAGCGGTTTGTGGAGATTGAGGAGCAGAAGATTGACGAGGACACGGTGTTGATGGACTCGGTTTATCGTCTCAACTGTCCGCTCGTGGACATGAGCCCCATCGCGGTCGAGCCCGATTTCACCCGCAAGTATCTCCAGGCGTCAAACAATGAAGCGCTCGTCAAGCGCATCCAGAAGGCGTTCGATCGCGTGTCGTGGGAGAAGGATTTTGTGCTGTGCGAGGGTTCGGGCCATGCCGGCGTCGGCTCGGTGTTCGATCTCTCCAACGCGCAGGTCGCCAAAATCCTTGGCTGCAAAGTCATCCTCGTCACGCGCGGTGGCATCGGGAAGCCGATTGATGAGGTCGCGCTCAACCAGGCGCTGTTCGAGAAGGAGGGCGTGGAAATCATCGGGGTGATTCTCAACAAGGTGCATGGCGACAAGGTGGATTATGTCACCGACTTCGCCCGGCGCGGCCTCAAGCGCCGCGGGCTGGAACTGCTCGGCGTCATTCCGCATCAACCCATCCTCTCCCGGCCCACGGTGGATTCCATTCGCGAGGAGCTCGGCGCGGAACTCCTCAATGATCCGCGCACGCTGCACCGGCTGGTGGAGGACGTTGTCGTGGGGGCGATGGGGGCGCAAAACGCGATGAAGTATTTCAAACCTGGCGTGCTGCTGATCACGCCGGGGGACCGCGAGGACATCGTTCTGGCGGCCTGCACCGGGATCGAGGCCCGGAACCAGGAACAGATGGCCGGGATTGTTCTCACCGGCGGTCTGCGGCCCAGCGAAGCCGTCCTCAAAGTCATCCGCACACTGCCGATCCCCGTGCTGCTCGCCCGGCCGGACAGTTATCAGGTGGCCTCGCGCGTCCATGACCTCAACGTGAAAACGCGCCCCGCCGACGCGGAGAAAATTTCGCTCATCCGCGACATCATCGCCCGGAGCGTGAACGTAAAGCAGATCCTTGAAACCATCTAGCCATACTGGAGTCATAACGGCGTAGCTGCCGCGTCTCGCCGCGCGGCTCCGGCCCGCTTCACTAGCCAAACCAACCAAGCCCTCCCCATGCCCATTCCTCCCCTGACTAATCGCGACCTCCTCTCCCTGCCAACTTATCAACCCGGCCGCCCCATCGAGGAAGTCGCCCGCGAACTCGGCCTGCCCGCCGCCGACATCATCAAGGTGGCGTCGAATGAGAATCCGCTCGGCCCCTCGCCCGCGGCGGTCGCGGCCATGCAGCATGTGATCGAGCACTTGAACCTTTATCCCGATGGGAACGCCTTTTATCTCAAGCAAAAGCTCGCGGCCAAATTGAACCTCCAGCCGGCGAATCTGATTCTCGGCAACGGCTCGAATGAAATCATCGAGTTCGTCGGCCATGCCTATATGGCGCCGGGCGTCGAGGTGGTCGTGTCGCAGTATTGCTTCGCGGTTTATCCGCTGGTCACGAAATTGTTTGGCGCCAAGCTGGTCACCGTCCCGGCGAAGCATCTCGGCCACGACCTGACCGCGATGCTGAACGCCATCACGCCGCAAACGCGCGTCGTGTTCGTCGCGAATCCCAACAATCCGACTGGCACGGTCGTGCCGAAAGACGAACTGCTCCGCTTTGTCGAACGGATTCCCGCGCACGTGCTCCTGGTGATGGACGAGGCTTACATCGAATTTCTCGACGGCGCGGCTGACCTGGTTGCGCTCGTCCGCGCCGGCACGAAACCCAATATCCTGTTGATGCGGACGTTTTCCAAAATCTTCGGTCTCGCCGGGCTGCGCTTGGGTTACGGCATCGCGCATCCGGAGTTGATCGCCGCTTTCGAGAAAGTCCGCCAGCCGTTCAACATCAACTCCATCGCCCAAGCCGGCGCGCTGGCGGCCTTGGAGGATACCGTTCACGTGCAGCGCACGCGCGAGAACAACGCCGCCGGCCTCCGCTTCTTCGCCCAAGCGCTGGCCAAGCTCGGCCTGGAGTTCGTGCCTTCCGCCGCCAACTTCGTGCTCGTGAAAGTCGGCGACGGCCAGAAGGTGTTCGACGCAATGCAACGCGCGGGCGTCATCGTCCGACCGATGGGCGGCTATCAACTCGGCGAGTGGATTCGCATCACCGTCGGCGCCGCGAATGAAAACAACCGCTGTCTCGCTGCGCTTAAGTCCGCCCTGGGCCGGGCGTGAAATAGTATTTGAATCGCGCGCCGTTCTGACTTTTCATCTCCGCGCAGCAACGACAAATCAAAAGTGAAACTGACCGACCTGCGGGGCATCCTGCAATACATTCCGCGCTTTCGCGAAAAGACGTTCATCATCAGCGTGGACGGCGCCATCGTCACGGACGAGAACTTCGCCAACATCCTGCTTGATGTCGCCGTGCTCCGCTCGCTGAACATTCGCGTCGTGCTTTGTCACGGCGCGGCCGCGCAGATCAAGGGGCTGGCCGCCGAGCAAAATGTGCCCGCGTCGAACCTCGATGGCAGCGGCATCACCGATGCCGCCACGTTGAAACTGGCGCTTACCGCCGCCAACCGGCTCACGCACGAAATTCTCGAGGGCCTTTCCGCGAATGATCTTCGTGCCGCTTCCACCAACGCCATCATCGCGCATCCGCTCGGCATCATTGGTGGCGTGGATCATCTGCTCACCGGCAAGGTCGAGCGCGTGGATGTGGAGTTGCTGCAATCCCTGCTCGCGCAAGGCGTCGTGCCCGTCATCCCGCCGCTGGGCTTCGACGGCGACGGCAAAACCTATCGCGTGAACTCGGACCACGTCGCAGTAGCAGTGGCGGACGCGTTGAAGGCGGTGAAGTTGATCTACATCGGCACGACCGATGGATTGAGTTGTCAGGGCAGACTCATCCGCCAGATGATCGTGGGCGAACTCGAGACGCTGCTGGAAAAGAACAAGTGCGAGTTCACCGCCGATTCGCTCTCGAAAGCGCGGCACGCGGCGATCGCCTGCCGGGCCGGTATTCAGCGCGTTCACGTGATCAATGGCCGGGTGGACGAGGGCCTGTTGGCCGAGGTTTTTTCCAACGAAGGCATCGGCACGTTGATTCACGCCAATGAATACCAGCAGATCCGCGGCGCGAAGAAGAAGGACGTGCGGGCCATCCAGATTCTCACGGACAAGGGCGTGCAATCGGATGAACTCGTCAAACGCACCCGCGCTGTCATCGAGAAGCAGTTGGGCGATTATTACATCTTCGAAATTGATAAAAATCCGGTCGCTTGCGTGGCACTGCACGTTTATCCCGAGCAAAGCAAAGGCGAACTCGCGGCGCTCTTCGTGAGCCCGTCGCATGAAAACCAGGGCATCGGGCGCAAGCTGATCCAATTCGTCGAAGCCAAGGCACGCGAACTCGCCCTGGCCGAACTGCTCACGCTTTCGACGCAGGCGTTCACCTACTTCCAATCCAAGGGCGGTTTTGCGGAAGGCTCGCCCGACGATCTCCCGCCCGCGCGCCGCGAGAAATATGACCAGAGTGGCCGCAACTCGAAGGTGCTTGTGAAGAAATTGAAGTAGCCCGGATGTCCCGCCCGCTGAAACTGCTGTTCGTCTGCAGCCGCAATCGCTGGCGCAGTCTCACCGCCGAAAAAATCTTCGCTGGGTTCAACCACTGTTCCGCCCGTTCCGCCGGTACGGAGCCGGGCGCGCGCGTTCGCGTTTCCGGCGGCCACGTCGGTTGGGCGGATGTGATTTTTGTGATGGAGAAAAAGCACCTGCGACGTCTGCGCGAAAAATTCTCGGAAGAGCTCGCGGACAAACCGGTCATCTGCTTGCAGATTCCGGACGAGTATCAGTTCATGCAGCTGGAGTTGGTGGAACTCCTGCGGGCGACCGTTGAACCGCAGTTGGGCAACTACTCGCCGTATGAGCTGACCTGAGTAACCCTGCGTTGACCGGCTGCGTCCGCTTCCTGCGGTGTGGCGAGGGGGGAGGGGAGTGGTATGTCTTGTCGCAATTAGTTTGGATGCCAGCAGCCGAAATTTGGGCTGGGCAAAATCCGCGGTGGTTTCAACCCCACGCTTCAAAGGCGCGCGAAAACCGGGTCGGACAGTTGCCGGGGGGCATCTTCCTGTGATTGCCGACTTGACGGCGGCGGCATAAACGGAAGAATGAATCCCGTTACTAGTGGTCTGTCATTGGCAGATTCACGTAGGCGGGGTAGCCAAGTGGTAAGGCACGGCTCTGCAAAAGCTGCATTCGTCGGTTCGATTCCGACCCTCGCCTCCAGCCAAAACACTAATGTTTTTGGGCTTTCTGTGAGATTTTAGGGTCAACCGTGAGCGAAAGTGTGAGCAGCGCGACCCGTTTGGAATTACTCTTTCACGATTCCAAAATGCTCTCCCACTACATGCTAACGGTGAATTCCAAGTCTCGGCCATACTGGATTCCATGAGAAACAGTATGAAAAATCGCTATCGCATCTACATCCGAGACAAGTATTCAGGCGGCGAGGTTTGGTGGTGTCAGAATAACGAGTCGGGAAAGCGGGAAAGTCTCCACACTAAGGACGAAGCAGAGGCACGAAGCCTTCTCGCCATTCGGAATCAACCTCATCAGTCTGCGGCGTTTCACTTGCAATCTGCCAGAACGCACCTGTCAGAAAGCAAATCGAAGGGGGCTAATCGCACTTGGCAGATGGTCATGGATGCCATTGTAAACTCCAAGCACGGCAGCACCAAGATTCGTTGGGAACGTGCCATCAAATGCAAATCGTTCAATCACATCCGCAATCTGGTTGTGTTTGAGTCAGACTCTGAGGATTTCTTGAAGGTTTTGGCCGACGGCAAGGTTTCAACCAACATGTATCTCCGTAGGTTGCACAATTATGCGATGGACATGAATTGGCTGCTTGCGCCAGTAATCGCCAAGCGAGCTTGGCCCAAAGTCGTGTACGGAGAGAAACGCAGCATCACTTCCGCAGAGCATCAAAAAATTGTTGAGCGTGAGAAGAATCCCGAACGACGGGCATATTACGAAGCGTGCTGGCACGTAGGCGGTTCACAGACTGACGTTGCTAATCTGCGAGCCGAAGACATTGATTGGCAGAATCGCACAATCAGCTTTAGCCGCAAGAAGACGGGGCAGAACTCAAAATTGTCTTTTGGGGTTGAACTCGAAAACATTCTGCGAACACGCCCCACCGAAGGAAAATTATTTCCCTACCTCGCCACCGTACGAGAAGCCGACCGCGCAACGGAATTCAGACAACGATGCACTGGCTTGGGGATTTCTGGCGTAACCCTCCACAGCTACCGCTATTCATGGGCAGAGCGTGCAAAAGCTGCTGGCTATCCCGAGAGGTATGCACAAGTTGCCCTTGGTCATGGCAGCAAGGCTATTTCCCGCGCATACGCCAAAAATGGAGATGTTCAACTGCCATCGCTGGAACAATACGAACGGGAGATGCGAGAAAAGATTGTCCCGCTTCATGCCGTGGCAGCGTGAGCTTGCCAAACTGATTCACCAACAAGAAAAGCCGAGAGCAAACGCTTTCGGCTTTTTTGTTTGTGTCCTGAATCGTCAGGCAGCGATTAGCGCGGTTTCTGATTCGCCCTTACGCCGCTCGGCATTTTTGCCCGCCCAATGCTGATAAAGAATCTTGGTTGCTTTGTTGAGCCAAACAGGGTCTTGCGCCAGCGCCAAAACATGCACGGCTGCAAAATACTTGCGCGCATTCTGAATCGGGTTGCCCAATGGCTCTAACAAGCCACGGTTCACCAGAATCGGAATATCGTGTTCCTGACATCCAAGCAGCACCGCTGTCTGCGCGGCATCAAGCCGCCCTGGTGTTGGCAGGTAGCCGTGAGGCGTCGCCAAGTCCTGCTTAAAGAAGCTCGTATTCCCAAACGTCGAAGATTGTAAGCTATGATTTGCCATACTCTCATCTTCTGGGAAACTTTGGATTCGGTCAAGCTAAAAACATTCACAAGTAATTGCACCACAACTTATTAAAGCTTTTTAATGTTCGCATCCCCACAACAATTCTATAACAAACTGTTGCTGAACATCTTAAAGCGAGTTTTCCATCTCAAGCAGTTGCAAACAAACGCGTAACAACATGATGTGCAACATATTAAAACTTTTTAATGTTTACTTAAGGGATAACCCCCCGATGGTTTGTGAAGACGAAAGGCGCGGTCTGAGGAAAGAAGGCTCAAACCGCGCCAGTATGGGATTCAGATGGTGCTATGAATACACCCTGCCCAGCCTTTCAACTGAGCATACCCACGCGCCAGCTTGGACGACTGGCGCAAGGCTCAAGTGGGCACTTGAGCAAAGTCTATTTTGAAACCGTCAGCCACAGACGCCTGCCCTTTGAGTCTTTCGCCGTCGCAACCAACTTCACGCCGCGCATACTTTGCCTGTCGTGTTCCTCTACGAACTCGGCAACGGTGGTTTCCTTGCGCGTAGCGATGCCCTCAACTGCAAGTTGAGTCATCCCATATTTCTGGCGGATGGATTCGCGGAATCTTTCATCGTGGCGCGACGGCGTGACGGGCGATTGCGTCAAGTCAATCGTTCGCTTGGCTGGTTCAGTTTCCAAGCGGTCAATCCCGTAACGCGCCGTGCGCTGTTGTTTGTAAAGGTCGTCAAGTTTGCTCATGCGTCATTCCCCTAAATTTTCGCGGGTACTCTCGACAAGCTCGTCAAGCCTATCCAGTGCCCTGTCTATTTCGGCAGGCGTGATGTCGGGATAATCGTAAGCAGGTGCGTCTTGGTTGAACGCATCGCCAGCGTTTAGCGGGTTGTAAGGTGTGTTGCCCATATCATCCTTAATTACACACGATAAAAATTGGTTGCGAATAGCACCCTTCGATTTTTTCTAATTTCGAGAGCGAGCAAAGTTTACTTGTCCAAAGTTCAAAGAGCTTGGCGACTTCATCGGCTGGAATATCGAATGGACGCGCCGCGTATTGAACGTCCTGCAAACAAAAGCTGCGCCCGTTGCTCAGAACTCCATCCGCCACAGCCAGGAACTTCTCCAAGTAGTTGTTTTTCCCATCGTCGGCAGCATCGCCAACGGACTCCGCAAAAATCTTCTGCGCCTGTGCGCGGGTGTATGCGGGCCAGATAGTCAAATTCTGCGCCTGTGGTTTCGCCTTACGGCTCTTGGTTGTCTTCATAAATTGATGTGCCTCCATTTCTGAAATCTTTTTGCGCGCCCATTCTCGGAATCGGGGGGTGGTATCCCTCCGCGCTCGCGATGCCGTCAAAAACCAAAAGTGAACGAGCCTTTCCGATGCTCTGGCTTCTCATTTTCAAAAAATCACACGCGCCCGTGATTTCTTTTAGGAAACGACGTGGTTTATCTGCCCTCGTTTTATTGGCAAATCCTGCAACTTTGCCCAACTACAATGCCCGCCTTGCAGTTCCTTTTCAGTTACGCTTTACAGTTACCGCTTAACGGGCACGTAGGTCGGCAGCGGGCTGCTACCGTTCCTTGTGCTCAAGGTAAAAAGCTTCGTCTTCCTTATGTATCCGCTCGCCTTGAATGATTTGAAAAGCGCGCCAGAGAACTGGCCGATTAACTTGGCGGGTATCTGCGCTTTCCTGCATTCGGCAAAAAAGCTGTCTGCGTTGAATTCGTCACCTTTATTGATGAGCGCAAACATGGCCTGCGTCGCCAACCATTCCCATTTTGCTGCGTCGTTGTTTTCCTTCGGCATATACTGTCATTACACGCAGGGAACGCCCCGATGTTGAAGTTTTTTGGAAAAATCGAATCGCCGCCTTAACATCATTAAACGGGCGATACCGTTTCTGCCAGTCGAGAGCAAACGACATGGTTAGTAGCGAGGCGCAAAGCCCTGATTAAACTACACGGGTGCGGCTGAATTTGTGGCGGCAAACCTCGCGAACTTCACACGGCATACATGACGAGTGTGCGCCGAAACATGGAACGCCCCTAGAAAGGCGATACTTGCCCCGTAGCTTGTGGTTCGCGCCACTGGTTTGGGTTCGTCCGCGAAAGCGGTTGCACGTCCAGAAAGTTAGCCGAGCCGCGTCTTCGCTAGAACTGGTTGAAACAGGAGTGCCAGTGCATAATCAGAACCTTTACCCCCGATTTCGTGTCGGGGGCACTGCGCTCGCTTGTCACGGGCATTGCAGCGAGCCTGCGCTCGCACAAAACGCCAGCGAGTTTTTTCTCAGAACAAATTCATTGAAGCATTAGCGCGGGATGAGTTTGACCGTGAGGGGAAGGTGCGCAGAAAACTGAGGCGTACACGTCTCAATTGTTAATGCATAGCCTCAACTGGGTAAACTCACCAAAGCGTGCGACGCGTCCAATGGCCCAATTTGAAACTCCCCAAATTCCGTGTTACTATCGCACGCAAACCTCAACAGAAAGGCGCAAGATATGAGCTGGGAAATTGAGAATAGCGAAGCAACGCTAGGGTCGAAACTTGGCAACATGTTTACGCTGGGTGCGTATCCAGAGCTACAGGAATTCACAATCCGCAATACCGAGACAGACGAAGTAAAGACGGTAACTGCATACGGGACTGAAGAACTCGGAGAAAGGATTGCTAACGGTGAGTTTGACGACGACTGAGCGTAAATCACCTCTTTGGGCCGTTTACCACCTTAATTCGGGATAATCAGGAAGTGTTGGCAGGAGTTGAATACCAAACGCAGCGGCTTGCGTGTTGGGATTCCATAGGTTGTTGTTGCTGAATTGGAGCTTTGTCGTTGCGGTTGGGTTCACTCGTTCCAGCCAATAGTATTTTTCCGTCGTGCTTCCAACCTGTCGTTCGGTCGAAGCGAGAACGTAGAACGTGGCTGGCTTGTCAGGTAATTTCAGCGAGGTACTACCCTCCGCGTCTGTGTAATCCACATGCCCATTCTCGATAGCACCCTTCATCAGGAACTGGTTTATCTCGAAACGTAAATCGTAATACTCGGCTACATCCTGTCGCAGCGATTCTTTCATCTGCGCGTACTCCGCCATTGCTGTGCCGTTAAGCGTGCTCTGCGCCGTCCGCAGGCATTCGATGTCTGCTGCAATTTTCCTTTTGCAACGCTCACCGTTTCTGGACACAAGGCCGTTAACGTTTGGCACGTTCGCCTTAAAATCGCTTTCGTAATAATAGACCACGGGGACATTCCCAAGTTTGATGCTTTCACCGCCTCGTGTCGTAATGAATATTTTGATTTCGATTTCTCTCGAACTGGTTTGCGGCTTGCAGCCCGCGATGGCGAGGAGGCAAAAAGGCAGCAAGCAAATGAAGATTGAGAGGAGACGGTTGGCCGTTTTCACAAATGCACCAATTCGGTTGTTGAAGCCTCGCGCACACTACCTTTAGGAGGTTACGCGGTCAATTCGTAATCGGCACTCTGCCATGAGTGCAAGAGTCGGCATCAGTCAGGTTCAAGAAACGCCTGCGGGAACTCCGCAAGCGGCGCGGCTGGACTCAGGAGCAGGCCGCAGAAGCGTGCGGTATCGGGTACAAGCTGTACCAACTTTACGAGCTTGGGGTTAAGCGTAACCCAGGATTGGCGAGCCTCGAAAAAATTGCGCGGGGTTACGGTCTGGACGTTTCAGAATTGCTTGCGCCCACACTTTCTAAAAAGCGCGGGCGGGCGGGCTGACTGTTCTGATTAAGTGCCGCGAGTGGCGCAAATCGGACGACTAACCGCCTAGTCGCCCAATCAGCCAACGCCAGACCTTCAGAAGTGTGCTTTCGTTGGCAAATGAGAAGTCCCATTTGACCCTTGTGTTGTTTTTCGTGGTTACGTCTAAGTTTGATTTTATTTTTATCATACTCACACGCTGTCGGTTTTTTCGGGAGCGGTCACGCGATATAGTTTCCTAAATCTCCTTTCCGCCCTCTTGACACGCTCTGGCGATAAAAAAACAAAATTGGCGCAACCAAACCCAACACTTCCAGCCCCTGCCCTTGTCTAAGGAGCAACTTTCCGACGTGACGGGAATTCCGCAATCCACGCTCGCCTATTGGGAGCGGACGGGGAAACTCGCAGGCAGGGAAACAATCATCAAAATGTCAAAGGCACATGGCGTTTCCGTCACGAAGTTGATGCGAGTTGACGACTAGGTGCGGTGGAACGGCGGGAAATCTGTAACGGGCTTGTGGTGTCGTTGGTGGATTTCGCGAGAAGGTTTGAGCGGGACTAGACGACGCGCCAGCCCACATCACTTCGCGTAAATCACAACATCTATCAATTCAGAGCGAACTTGTTTGGCTGTAAGCCTCGCTGGATTTTTGAGGTGGTCTTCCCAAACTCGTACCGTGGTTTCGTTTGTAACCGACTTCTCAGGCATTGCAGCGTTGTTTGTTACCTTCTGGCCGTTTCCATTCGTCGTGATGTTTGAAAGAAGATTCGTTGACCAGCCAGACGAAATGTTTGTAATCACCGCAATTACAGTTCGATTGGTTGCGAATTCAGGAATGCTTGTCTCTGCAAAATTCACTAGAAACAATTCCTTTTCAGAGCGGAGCAGCACAGAGACAGGCCCAAAGAAGCCGTTCAGGGTCGGGAAATTAGTAACCACAGTCAGTGACAAGGCGGAAGCAAGCTCGGGTGCTTGTGGCGAGAATTTCAGGTAGGCGGTTTCGGGTTTACCACCACCCATGCTTCTATCAATCTTTCCAAATTGGTCTTCGCCAAACAACAAAGCGTTGAAAATAACCGCCAACAAGACTCCACACCCCAGCAAGCCTTTCGAGAGCAAACTCACATGTGCCCAGTCATCGCGAATTGTGTGGATGCCATATAGCACTCCCAACACAGTAATAATCGCCATCAGTAAGAACGTCTGACTAATCAGCGAGCTAAGAAATAAACTGAGCATTTGCGCTCCCCACAGCGAAAAAATGAGCACGTTAATAGGGTTCAAGGTTTCCAAGGTGGGGAGGAGTGGCTTAATTTTGCGAGCCTTGATGAATAGATAGAACCAAAGACCAGAATATGGGAAGAAGGCGACAATGAGCCATCTGGCGATTCGTCGTGTGGAGTCCAGTGCTGCGAAATCGGATGGAAAGAGCGCAGCCGCAAACAGCCACCACATCACTATCCATGCCAGCATGACTACGAATGCAAAATCAAACACCGTCTTCTTGCCTGACTGATTACGTTTTATCCACCGTTCATATAAAAGTGCGGGTGGCAGCCCAAAAGCGACCATCAACATGAGAAAACAAATTGCCGCAGAAAGGTATTCGGTCTGCAAGAACCCGACCGAAGTTATCCCAAATTTGCTCAAGTAGGCGTGCCAAACGAGAAACCCAATCGAATACAAAGCAAACACGGCAAAGACAGTGTACTTCGTCGCCTCACTGAAAAGTGTCCCGAAATCGGTTGGCGACTTTGCGCCCTGCGCGGGATTTGGTTGAGGCGCAAGGGAAACGGTAGCCTTTGGAGTTTCGCTTTCCATGCGCCGACAATCTCGAAATGGCGGGCCGATGACAATTACAATGTGCCCTTGAAATTGGACGCCTTGCCGTTCATCCTCCTGGAAGTGGAAGGAATCTGAAATGGCTGTTTTCCCCCTCTATTCCAAGCAGCAAGCAGCAGCAAAAGATGGTGGCGCGACCGTCTATCAGCACGACGTTTTGTGCGACCGTCTGCGTAAACAAATCACAAACATTCTAGATGACATAATAGGTGGAGGCTGCTTCACGGGTAACACAGTAGCAAAAGCGATTTGGCAAAAGGTGGAAAAAACGCTTTGCCATGAATATGGAGTTCCCGCCCTTTTGCAACCTGACGAACGGGGCGCAATCAATCGCTTGCTGGAAGGCGAAGATGTCCGCCAGTATTTCCGCGCGGCACAAGTGCCGATATGCTTGGACATAATTCAGGTAACATTGCACTTTGCGAAGGAAGTCATATCCGCAGGGAATCTTGAGCATCGTTTCCCCGAGATGACGCTTGAAGAAGGAGTCAAGGAAATCAATTTGAGGTTCAAAGAACACGGAGTTGGTTTTCAAATCGTTGACGGGCAGATTTTGCGGATTGATTCAGACGTGACGTTTCAGCAAGCAACGCTGCCCGCGCTTACACTTTTGCGCGAACCATACTTGGCGGGAGCGAATCAGGAATTTCTCTCCGCGCATGACCATTTTCGACACGGGCGTTACAAGGAATGCTTGAACGAGTGCTTGAAGGCGTTTGAAAGCACGATGAAAGCAATTTGCCACAAGCGCAAATGGCCGTACAACCAGAGCGACACGGCAAAGACGCTCATTAAGGTTTGTGAGGACAACAAACTTTTCCCTGTGTTTATGACGAGTCACGTAACGGGTCTGCGAACCTGTCTGGAAAGTGGCGTTCCAACCGCACGAAACAAAACGAGCGGACACGGGCAAGGCGTCACGCCAATTGTTGTGCGAGAGGAATTCGCCAGTTACGTTTTGACCCTGACAGCGGCGAACATTCTGCTTTTGGTGAACTCTGATAATAAATTGACTTAGGGCGCGTATGGATAAGAAGCCGACATTCAGCGAAACCAAGCATTGTGGGCATTGTGGCAACCAAGCCCCCATGCGAAAAGTTGCCGAATTCAACGACACTTCAACCCGTTATCAGGAAGACTTTTCTTGGGACGAAGGCGACTGTTACGAGTTGTTGAGATGCCCTGCGTGCGGAAAACTTGAACTGCGTAGTTATTACTATCACGAGGCGTTTGATGACCATAACCCCACTTATAAAACACTTTATCCCGTTTTCACAAAAGGGCCTTTGGGATTGCCCGAAGAGATTCAGAAAGAATATGAAGCCGCGCTAAGAATTCGGAATATGTCAGCAAATTCCTACGGCGTCCTGATGGGGCGGGTTCTTGAAATCGTTTGCGAAGACAGGGGGGCGCAAGGGAAAGACCTGTATGAAAAATTAACCGACTTGGCGAAACGAAACGAAATCCCCGACAAGCTGGTTGCTGTAGCTCATAAGCTAAGGACGTTTCGTAATGTTGGCGCACACGCTGTTCTTGGGGAGTTGACCGACAAAGAAGTGCCGATTGTCGAAAGCCTTAGCCGCGCCATTCTGGAATATGTTTACAGTGCGCCATTCTTGGCGGGTCAAGCCGAGAAAGCCCTCCAAAAGTTGAAACAGCGAAAACCCAAGCCCAAGAAATAGCCATTCCAATTTATGAGCAAAGATTTCAAAGTATTGACTGGTCGTTACATTCCGAGTTGCGGCGTGCCTGTCATCGTTGCTTGCGTGAGTATTCAAGGCGGAAGTCGCGCAGCTTACTACACAGAAAACGCCTTCTTTTTGCCCGATAGGAAGGCATTCAAGCACATAATTACCGAAGTTAGCTACAATCCCCACGAATTCCCAGCGGAACTCATTCAGACGGCAACACTCCTCACGGGAGAAATCGAAAAAGCACAAAATGTGTTCAACAACTATTTTTTTGAATCACACCGTGATTTGCACATGTCGGTGTTTTGCTCTGCGCGTTCTTACGAATTTACCGAATCCAAGAGTGACGCTCTCCTAGCTTTTCAAAGGCGGGGCATATTCGCTCAAGAGATGGAGTTGCTAATGAGGAAAACATTCTGTCTCAAATTGAAAGAGCATATTCGGAAAGTACTAGAGCAACCGTCCCTGACATACAAAATTCTGAGCAGCTAAAACCTATCGGGGAAACCTTTCCAGCATGAATGAAAATCTTACAGTCCTTACGTCTCTCGTCGGCAGCGGTTTGCTAACTGCGGCATTGGTCTTCCTGGCAAAAAACTGGATTTCGGAACGGCTCAAGAACGCCATTAAGAGCGAATATGATTTGAAACTCGAAAATCACAGGGCTGACCTAAAGCGAGAATCAGACAGGGAAATTGAGCGGTTAAAGTCAGAGTTGAAACGAGATTCCGACAGGGAAATCGAACACTTGAAAGGGCAACTTCAAATTATCGCAGCGGAGCGAAACATCCGTCTGACGCGCGTCTTCGACGAAACCGCTAAGCAAATCGCGACCATCTACGCAAAGCTCTGGGAACTTAAGGAGGCAGCGGATGACTTCACAATACTAATTTCAGCGCGTAACGACCCGAACAAAGATACGCTCTTGGGGATTTTCAACAAGACGCTTGGAGATGTTGTCCGATATGTCAGGCTCAATCAGATTTACTTGCCGCAAGCAACAAATCAAAAGCTGTGGGAATACGTCTGGGCTTTGCAAAGTGCAGTTAGGAGCTACGAGATGCTCTTGACGGCAGAAAGCCACGGGGTTCGTTCAGAGGTGCGCGACAAGCTTGGGGAACGGTTTCAAAAAGCGTCAGAGAAACCCCCTGAATTGTTTGAGTTGTTGCACGATGAATTCCAAAAAAACTTGGGCTTTCCGATTGAAGAAAGGCCCGCCTACCAAACCAGCACGACCCCGCCCACAAAATGAAATCGTTCGTGCTCAACTTTCTCGCATCGGCGGCAGCAGTCATGTGGAAGGACGGCACTTTGGGCCATTACACGACCGCAACCAAGGAGCACGAAAACAATCTCAAAACCCATTACGCTATCGCTTTGCGAACTTGGTTGCCGTGGCTGCATTACGATTTCGATTTGATAAAACCAGACCGTGAGCGCAAGCGACCAGATTTCGTGTTCCACTGGAGGGATTCGCTTCGGTTGGATTTTTTGGTTGGAGAGGTTAAGCGCGAGCGGGACAGAAAGGGAGTTGATGCCGACCTGCAAAAGATTCGGGAAGACTGGTTGTCAGAGCCCTTAAGATACAGGTTCGGAGCAAGCATTCTTATGCTGGAGAACGCGAGAGGTTTTGAGGTGCGGCTCATAGCTCGTGACAATCCAGACATAGTCGAAACTGCAACGCATGATGACTTTGTGTTCATGCACCCGCCCAAACTTGAACCCGATGACCTCGCCAGGTTCCGAGAATTATGTGCAGCCGTCGCTTTCGGGAACGTGCCTGAAGGTCGGTTGGACGACGAAATTGTCCATTTGTATCTTGATGCCGAGGAATGAATCCATCGGATTCACAGCACTGAAGGCCACCAACTGAGGGTCGCAGTCTTGGCCACATAAAGCGGGTGTCTCGGGTGTCCGCGCTTTGTCACATCCAAGCATTGCAGGGGAGGGAAGCGTTTGACTATTTCCTCGCTGCGGTTCAAAAAAGTTCCGCGCGTGCCCCACGCGGCCACGATTTTCCCCGCACTCTTGGCAATCAGGTTCAAATAGTGGTCATTCTCTGGCCCGACAGCATCACCGCAGGATTTCAATTCCTTTGGATTCCTTGCGCGATACGCAAATAGGTTTGTCACGCACAACGCACCAAAGCCCCACGTCTTTGCAAAGGCGATACAGCGGCGCACAGTGGCATCGTCCTGCGTCTCGTCAGCCGTTGAGGGGTTCAGACAGATGAACTGCACAAACCTAGGTTTCCGCGCGTCCCATTCGCGCCAGAGCGTATAGCGGTAGCGCCTGTCTGCGCTCAGAATCGTTTCTGGTTTCACTTTTTTTGAGACTTTTTTGAGACTTTGGGCTTATTAAAACTTAAAAAAGTTCGTGCCAACATGGATTGGCTGTCATGGGTTCTATCAAACGGCGTGCAAATATGCCATCCCGTCGCTCAGGCAGCGTCAAGGGGCGTTCTGATGAAAAAACGTGACCCAAGGCGCAGATAACACGATTATGCCGCAAACCAAATGGACGGCCCTACTATAATTCTTTTCGCATTCTTCGTGCTGTTCGTTTTGAAGTGCGTCAGTTGGTACTACAAATTGCAGAAGCCCAAGTGACGTATGGGCGTAGTTTTTGGCAGGCGTTCGCCTGTGAGCAAAACTGTGAGCGGCGGTGCAAGCGTCAGCCTCAGAAATTAGTGACAGAGTGCGCTTGTGTAGTCCCGTGAACGCTGGCAAAATTGATTCGGAAGTCACAGTTCTTTGGCCGATTCCGACCCTCGCCTCCAAACTCACAAATCACCAATAGATACAGTGGGTTTGTGATGTTTTAGGGAGTGATAAGCCCGCCAGTGCTAAAGCCTAGTGCTAAAATATCCGCCTATTTCAGCTACGTCAGCGGGCTTCAAATCACGGCGACGAGTCACGCTGGCCAGCTTCATGTTGGGACGGAGAGAGGCAAGACCAAGAAGCCTCGGAGCCGATGAACCAGCACATAAATGGCAGCCATTCCAGAGCCCTTACTCCGCCGGCACCCCTTTCGATTAACAAGCGCCCACATGGATTTTGCAGCCGTATTGGCTTTTAATCTGTATTTTTTCGTCCGGAGGGCAATTTCAAGTAACCGTCAGGATCGGCGTTGATGAGGTTAGCGTTGTTTAGGGAGACACGCGCACCCGGCCCTCCGCGGGGAACGTTCACCAGCCAAAAGTATTCCTCAGCCTCACCGAACGGGATAGAACGTCTAGCTTTGGCGAATAGTGCAACATCCTTGTCGCTTGGAAATGTAAACGAAAAGCGACCGTCGGCGTCAGTAACGGCCTTGCCTGCTGCGACAATATGCAAGTCTGCGAGAAAATCGCCACTACTAGGATAATTCGCCAATTCTTGCTTTAGGGAAACCAGCTCATTCTCCGTTTCACTCCATTCCTTTTGGCGTTTATCTCGATTCGCCCGAAGCAGAGTTAGCGCGGAGTTTTCAATCTCCGCCATTACCCGTTCCGACTCGGATGCTTTCTTATTATACGTTGCATGAGTATTCTTTGCCGCCTCCCAGCGACTCCTCAATTCCGGATTGTTTTGTATGGAAATGGCGAATTCCGCCGCGTTCCGGTCATTCTGAGTAAATTGTGATCTTGGAACCCCGCCAGATTGAATACTAGGTTGGTTTCGAGGCTTGATTCTACTCCGCGTTGATGAAATCCCCTCCGCTCTAAGCGAATCCTTCTGGCGCTCCCAAAGCGCCATAGCTTCCGAGAACTTGTTAAAATCGGCGAGTGCGCCCTGATAGTTGCTGCCTGCCTGCCAAGGTTTTGACTTTAGCGACGATTGATATTCAGCTTCCGCCTTCTGAGTCGCATCCTTGGCGGCATCTGCTTTGCCCTGCATTGCCAGAATACGCTGTTTCTTGGATTCAATCTGCAAATCAATTTCAGCCCTTCTGCTTTGTAGCGCTTCAAGAAGCGGCTTTTTTTCTAAAAGTAAAACCTCAACTGCGCCCAGCTTGAAACTGGTTCCGCCACTTGTGGCGATGAAAACATCACCCGAAACTGTTGTTTCTCCCGGTTTGCATCCCCAAAAGAGAAGCAATACACCAAGCGTCGTAATACGCAGCAGCGCTTTCATAGCTCAATGGATTTGTCGCGCTTCACGGCAAGAGCAAGGCGCGGTAGAACTTGTTTCCGCTTATCGGGTTTGGGTCCATCCAGAGATAGGGCGTGGTAGTTAGAAGCAAGGTTGCACGGGTGGTCCAGTTGGTTGCGTCGGTTGAGGTTTGAACGTGATACGTGCGACCAACGGTTCCGGTGATTCTCAAACCGGGATACTGGTTAAGATTCAGGTTTGCCGCCGCAACTTCATTCGTCCCGGGATTGAAACTGATTTGGCGAATTCGGTGATTGTTAATCTCAGCCACAAAGACTGAACCCTGAGCAACGCAAATGCCGCTCGCACCATTGAAGCGGGCAACGTTGCCAGCGCCATTTGTGTAACCGGTCACACTGAAGCTACCAGCCAGAGTGACGACGTTCGTTGTAGCGCCCATCTTCCGCACTGATGACCCACAAGCAAAATAGAGGTTGCCCAGATTATCCGCGCACATTCCGGATACAGAATTGAATGCTGCGTCTTTTCCACTGCCATCAATATCGCCGACGCCAGCGTGGAATCCCGCGATTGTCACCACATCGCGATTCTGGTTGATGCGACGTACTGCTTGGCCTGCGTCCCAGACGTAGATGTTATCGGCAGCATCACAGGCAAGAACTCCATGTGAATCAAATGAACTGAATATCCCATTCCCATCAACGCGCCCTGCATTCCCGGAGCCAGCGAACACTTCCAAAACCCTGTTTGTTCCAAAGCGGTAAATCCTGTTGTCACTGTTGCCGCTATAATAAAAGTTGCCAAACGAATCAACGCAGGCACCGCTTGCGCCTGACAGTTCGGTGAGATTAGTTGCGACTCTGGCAAGGTTTCCATCGCTTCCAATTCGCACGAGATACTGGAAAAGATTGGCGCCTGCCGCTAACCAGATGTTGTTTGAGCGGTCTATTGCCATCCCTTTTATCGAATGGTTGAAAAGCGAGACATTCGTGCCTGCGCCACTAAAAGCACTGCCTCCACCCGCGAAGGTAGTCACGGTGCC
>WBZT01000982.1_pt1 | contig 21871 bp, 13 predicted proteins | sample 5204241 | NCBI WGS metagenome assembly WBZT01 (sample SAMN12344358, study PRJNA552823) | activated sludge metagenome | biome: Activated sludge suspended growth; feature: Nitrification reactor; material: Wastewater; isolation source: activated sludge from nitrification reactor of wastewater...
CCGGAGATGATCAATACTTTGCCTGCAACAGAAGTAGTTCAACACATTACACCGCAGGAGAAGGATTGTTTAATGAATCCAGATTAGACCTAAACAATAATGGAGTAGCAGATATGCGAGACACCGTATGTGCCGATCTTCCATTTATTGTTCATGATAAAACGATTATTGGGGTTACGCCTACAGGTGTTAACACCTATGATATTGTGTACGGTATCGATGTGAAAAATATTGGAGGTGCAACCGGACAATATGACTTGCGTGATGAACCGAAATTTGATGATGATATCACCCAGACATCTGCAAAATATCTAAGCAGTGTAACTGGGGTTACCACAAATCTTCCGGTTCCTGGTCCGTGGATGCTTGCAACCAATCAATCGATCGCAGCAGGTGCTACACAAAAGTATACCTTAACAGTCGCAACAAAAATTGACCTGGAAGATGGAGTTAATGGAGACAATCGTTATAGCGCTTGCGAAAGCGGTACACCGGGATTTCCTCAGGAAAATGAAGGTTTATTCAACAGAAGCTTGTTGGATGTAAACAGAGATGGAAAGTTCGATTACCGTGATAGTGTTTGCGCGGATGTTCCTTACATTGTTCATGAAAAATTAATTGACAATGTTGTTCCTACAGGAATAAACAAATACAAGATTACCTATAAGATCAATGTTAAAAATATCGGAGGTGCAGTAGGTTCATACAATTTGAGCGATGCTCCGGGATTTGATGATGATATTACGATAACAGCATCCCAATATACCTCTAATGCTACAGGAAATCCAGGTAATCCGGGTCCTGTGAATTTAGCAGGCGTTGGACCATGGACATTGGCAACCAACCAAAGTATCAATGCTGGTGTAACGCAGACCTATACGCTACCAGTAGATGTTAGTATTAGCCTTGAAGCTGGAAGCGGCGGTGATAATATTTTGAGATCCTGCGGTCAAACGGTTCCTGGAGTTCCAAGAGTTGGAGAAGGTTTATTCAACAGAAGTTTATTGGATTTGGATAAAAATGGTACCCCAGATAGACAAGACTCCGTTTGTTACGATCTACCATATATTGTGCATGAAAAGTTCTTTGTAAGTACTACCCAAACGGGAGCAAGAACATTCAAAGCAAATTACAAGATAGTGGTTAGAAATATTGGTACTGCTGCAGGAACTTATGGTTTAGCTGACGCTCCTAAGTTTGATAATGACATCGATATTTTAGCTGCAACTTATAATAGTGATGCACCTGGCTTCACAGGACCTACCAATCTGGCAGGTGTTGGACCATGGACATTATCAAACAATGTAAGTCTGGCCGCTGGTGGAGTTCATACCTATAATCTTTTGGTTGATGTAAGATTTGATTTAAGTACCAGTACCGGTGATAAGGTTTATTACCAGTGCGGTAGAAGCAATCCTAACCTTTATACAGCCGGAGAAGGATTATTTAATGAATCCAGATTAGATTTAAATAATGATGGAATAGCAGATATGCGAGATACGGTTTGTGCAGACCTTCCGTATGTTGAGCATGAGAAATTTTTCACTAGTGTAACTAAAACCGGTCTTGGTTTATATACTGTGAAATATAAAATTGAAGTGAAGAACCGCGGTGGTGCAATTGGTAAATACGATTTGATTGATAACCCGGGATTGGATGATGATTTTGAAATTCTAAATGCAAAATTGAGTTCTGATGCAGCAGCTAACCCTGCTACACCTGGTCCAATTGCAATACCAAACTCAGGTCCATGGATTCTTGCAAATGATCAAAATATCAACCCGGGAGCGCTACAAACGTATAATCTGACGCTAGATCTTAGAATTGATCTACAGACGGTTTCAAGTGCTGGGGATGAGATTTATCATTATTGTGGTACAAGCATTCAAGGTGTTCCAAGCAAAGGTGAAGGTTTGTTCAATGAATCTACACTTGATGTAAATAATGATGGCAATCCGGATCAACGAGATACGGTTTGTCAGGATGTTGAAATCGTAGATCTTGCCTTGAGAAAAACGGTGGTAACACCTGCCCCTTATGCATATGGTCAAAACATTACATTCCAAATTGATGTCATCAATCAGGGTAATGTTACGATGAATCAGGTTGAAGTCTCCGACTACGTACCTAAAGGTTATGTACTTGGTGCAGGAAATGTTGGTTGGTCTGGTGTATATCCAAACTATAAAAAGACAATAGCCGGACCATTGGCTCCTGGAGCAACTTTGTCTACGAACATTATCTTGAAATTAGCTCAAACTTCAGGTGGACGAATGGATTGGAACAATTATGCTGAAATAAGCAAGTTGATCAATAGCCGAAATCAGGATGTTTCCTTGGATGATGAAGATAGCAAACCTGCTTCGGATGGCCCTGCTGAACGTGCAGTGAAACCTGGAGATCCAAAAGATAATGATATTTTCAGTAGAGACAAAGGAGGTGAAGAAGATGATCATGATCCTGCCGGAATCGAAGTATTTGATTTGGCACTAAGAAAGATCTATAAAGGAAATTATCCTATTCATTATAATGATATCGTGCCGTTTGAAATAACCATTTTCAATCAAGGTAATACCACAGCACGGGAAATTTCTGTAGTAGATTATGTACCGGAAGGTTATGAGTGGATCGTTGCTCAGAATGGTGGCTGGAGTTATAATAATGGCACTAGAATGGCAACTACAACTTATCCGGGTTTACTTGTTCCTGGAGATAGTACCAAATTAACTGTGTTTATGAAAGTCTTGGTGAATTATTCCGGTATTAAAGCTTGGGATAACTACAGTGAGATTAAGTCTACTAAAGATACTTTCGGAGTTGTTCGATCAAAAGATATTGATTCATATTTTGATATGACCATTGATAATGATATGGGAGGAATTCCAGATTCCAAGTCAGATAATTTTATAGACGACGATGGAAATGATGGTGACGGTGATGGAATTAAGGATGAAGATGATCATGACCCTGCTCGTCCACAAATTGTGGATCTAGCTCTTAGAAAGTGGGTTTTGAATAAAAAGTCTTACTACATTCCTGGAGAAATCGTACCATATACCTTAACCGTATTTAACCAAGGTAATGTGATAATGAATAGCGTTACCGTTAATGATTATCTGTTCTCTGGTTATGCTTTTGAAGCTGGTTTAAATCCTGGTTGGACAATTTCAGGTACTACATTGAGTAAAACTCAAGGTGGACCATTGAATCCAAAGGATAGCATGCAGTTTCAATTGAAATTGAGAGTTCAGGTTCCATTGGGTGCTTCTGTTGAGAGCTGGTGGAATTATGGTGAAGTGAAGAGTATGTCTGATAACAATGATAAACTCAGAGATTCAGATGATGCCGATAGCAAACCAAATTCTGATTCACCTTATGAGAGAAATGTTAAACCAGGTGACCCTTGGGATAATGTTATAGATGGTCAGGGTCTTCCTGAGAATGAAGATGAAGATGATCATGATCCTGAAAAAGTTATTGTAACAGGATACATTGGTGATTATGTATGGAAAGATGATAACGGAAACGGTATTCAGGATGCCTCAGAGCATGGAGTGAAAGGTGTAGAAGTTTTATTGTACGATTGTAAGACAAACGCACTGGTTAAAAAGGATACTACAGATATTAATGGTGAATACGGATTTGAATTCTTGTTAAGTGGTGATTACTATCTAAGATTTGTTAACCCGGATCCTGAAAAATGTGGATTTACATTTAAGGATAAAGGAACAAGCGATCGAAAGGATAATGATGCCAATCAATCAGGAATTACAGATTGTACCTTCCTGGATTGGGGAGAAAGAGATAGCACAATTGATGCGGGTCTTGTTCTTTGGGCAAGTTATGGTGATTATGTATGGCATGATCGAAATGCAAATGGTATACAGGAAAGTGGAGAAGAGCCAATTCAGGGTGTTGAAGTTACCTTGTATGATGGTGATACCAAACTTGCTGTAAGATCCATGCTTACCGACGCAAATGGATTGTACCGATTTGCCAAATTACTTCCAGGTAACTATTATGCTAAATATGTTGCGGATCCAATGTGGAATCAAACCGATGCCAATTCAGGTAGTGACCTGAAAGATAGTGACGTGGATGGAAGCAACGGACCAAAAACGAATGCAACAACTTATCTAAGTCCTGGAGAAGATGACTTAACCTGGGATGCTGGTTACTGGAAATGTAGTATGGTATCTGGTAGAACATTCCTTGATGCTGATATGGATGGAATTTTTGATACCAATGAAAATGGTATCAATGGATTGGAAGTATATCTGGTAGATGCAAATACAGGAATTACCGTTTCAAAAGTATTGACAAAGGTTAATCCTGCAACACCTTCTGATGATGGTTATTACAAATTCTTCTGTGTAAAACCTGGTAATTACTATTTGAGATTTGAAAGACCAGGACACTTAGCAGCAAGCGATCCATTTAGAGGAGGTAACCCGGATAAGGATAGTGATATCAATCATGAGAATGGTGTAAATACGACCAAATCATTCAAGATACTATCTGATTATATGCTCTTGAATTTAGGTGCAGGATTCCAGACCAAAGCTACCGTTGGAGATTATGTTTGGTTAGATACCAACTTTAATGGATTACAGGATTCTGGTGAACAACCGGTTGAAGGTGTTAAAGTATATGCTTACAAATCTAATGGAACGATGGTATCTCAGTCTGAAACTCAAACGGATGGACATTATATGTTAGATGGTATTGCTCAGGGTGATTATTTCGTAAAATTCGATCCACCTTCTAACTTAGGCTTTACAGCTGCACATGTTGGAAACGATGAAATTGACAACGACGCAGATGGAGCCAATGGATACGGAACGACAAGAACCTATAGAATTAACGCAGGAGATACAAGACCTTCCATTGATGCAGGTTTAGTCTTCCAGGTATTGCCTTTGGAATGGTTAAGTTTTGAAGGTAGATATAACGGAAGCTTTACTGAATTGGATTGGAAGACAGGTGTTGAATTGAACAATGATCATTTTGTAGTTGAGCGTAGACATGAATCTGAAGTTGCCTTTACTCAAATTGCTCAGGTTGCTGCTAGTTCTAATGGTCAGGCAAAACTGCATGATTACGATTATGATGATTATGATGTAATTAAATCAGGTGTCTATTACTATCGCATCAAACAAGTAGATAGAAATGGACTAAGCAGTTACAGCAGAGTAATCAGTATCAAAGTTGAAACAAAGAGAGATTTGAGTATGAGTATCTATCCAAATCCAACCGATGAGCAGTTAATCGTAGAATTAGGTCTTGGAGAAGACAGTGACTTAGAAGTAAGAGTATTTGATGAGGCTGGTAAAAATGTCTTAACCAATCCATTCGGTGGATTCAGAAAGGCAGGTAATTACAGAGATGTCTTGAATACTCAAGTTCTTATTCCTGGCCAGTACAACTTACAAATTAAAACGACCAACGGATTAATTAATAAACGATTTACCGTGTCGAGATAGAATAACTGTAGTTTTGATGATCTAGTACCATCAAAAGTTGTAAGATAAAATGCCTGAATCATTCATTGATTCAGGCATTTTTTTTACAACCGTTTGAAACCATTTACTTAGACTAAGATGAAGGACAAAGATTTCTAAAATATTATAAAGAGAAATTAGTTTGTAGAACTTGTAATCCGAATGGTGAACTTAGTGAATTCACCTCAAAGTTGGAATCGACCAACAACAAATAATCGGTAACCCGAATCCAACATCAACGGAGTAAGATGCCAAACAAGGAATAATGTAGCTAATTGTTGAAGCAATAAATTTCAACAATGCCGGACCAAATTTATTAGATAGGAATGAGTTATTGGGTAATTCAATTTGGCATTAAAACAAAAATTTTTTTCGAAGCGATGATTGAAGAATTACGGAGTGTAACCAAATAAATTCCGGTATTTTTAGGACTTTCAATTTTAAATTTATCTCCAAAAAAATTCGCAGAGGTAATTAATACTCCATTTAGATCTCTAATTTCTAGCGTATAAAAATTATTACTTGCATAGATTTCTAATTCGGAATTATTTTGAAAAATTTCGAAAGTAGCATTTTTTAGGGTTGAATTTGTACTGGTTTGAACACAGTCAAATACAGGATTAAGTAGCGCATTCAATAGCTTGCTAAAGTCTACACCGATATCTTTATTGTCAGAGCCTTGATTATGAAATTTACTATCTGGACGTAAAGCATAATTGAGGTAATTATTGCTACCATTTGCATAATCAACAAATCCTACTGATTGATTTTGAGGTGGAAAAAAATTCTTACTTAAGATCGTCAAAGGTAGATAATTTAAAGAATCACCTGAAATGAAGACATTTGAATGAAAATTATACAGATTGTCTTTGATGTTAGGCAAATATCGCTCCATTACTTTGCTACCTCCCCTGGCGAAACCTGGGCCATATATTCCCTGATAGCCGCCTTTGGATAAGGCGCAATTAAAAATGTTGTTCGTAATTTTGATCGATGTGCAGGTATCATACAACCAACTGATGGCACCGGTTTGGAAGACCATATTGTGATTGATGGTTATATCCGTTGGTTTGCCTTGTTTGATAAATATCCCATCGTTTGGTCCATAAATATTTAAATCTCCAAATTTATCACCATTAATATCTTCAAATAAATTGTTCTCAATTCTAATTCTCATAGATGTATTGCTTGGAAAATTATTATCGTCTTTTCCTGAAATACTAATCCCTGAGCCACAATGCCTGATAATGTTATTTCTTATGGTGACATCAGAAACATCGGCTTGGGGCGATTGTCCATTTTCATTTCTAACTGTAAGCACGATAGCATAACCGCTTTGTCCAATAGGAAGATCAGCCCAGGAATTTTCAAGAATATTTCCTTCGAATAATATTTTACGACCGGTTTTTAATTCAAACAAATTTTTTATTGTCCAATGCTTTCCTTGATAATTGGGATGATCAGTTTTCCAGGAGAGTGGCTTGAAGAGATAATTATTTAAAATCTCGATATTGGAGGGAACTAAATTTTTTATATCTGCCGCGGCGCCACCAAATAAGATATTTTCTCCGGACGCCTCAAGATAATTGTTGATAATTTTAAATGGTCCGGAGCCATTTATTCCACTGATGGCTTGTGCATCAAATCCTATGCTGTGGAAGTCTGATAAATAACTGTTTAGTATGGCTGCCTCTTTGCAATCCAGCCTCACCCCAAATTTCATAATATCAGCTTTCGAATGACCATGTATATAGCATTGGTCTATAATAATTTGATAAGGTTCTAACAAAGTGTCATTCTGGACAGTGGAATTATAACCTCCCCCAAGTAATACCAATCCGTAACTGTTGATCACCGAGGTATCTGCCGTGATTTCAATTCCTATGAATCTATAGTGATGTGCCTGATGGGATGTATAAATCGCTGGAATACCCGATTTATTGGTTGTAATAATTTTAGGCATGTGTTTGGAGTAGGAAGGATCAATCCGTGTGTTTGATGGCGGAAGTAATCCGATTTCTGATGATCGAATGATAATCCATTCATTTCCATCTTTTTTTGGTAAATTAAAACTGCCTTTAAATTCAGCCCCGGCATCTAAAACCAGGATGGTACCGGATTTGGAATCATTAATTGCTTTTTGAAGATCTGTGTAGTCCCTGTTGAACGGTCCTACTGACTTGACTATGTAGTTTTTTGTTTCTGGTAAAGTCGTAATAATATTGCAGGTTTGAGGAAGGCTTGGTAGAATTTGACCGAAACAATTATTTAATATTGCAAGAATTAAAAAGGATGTTTTTTTTGTAAGCTTTCTTATCATGTTTAGCAATTTTTCAAGATTTCACAAATATAATATTTTTATATATAATATTTTAATATATGGACTTTAATGAAATTTGAAGAGCTAGATCAAAATGAATTATTTTAAACAACAGGATTTTCCTAAACTTTAATAATATAGCGAATTATTTCTTGAGATCATGAATTTTCAGAGGCATATAGAACTGTGCGTATATTTGTAAATCAAATGTTTTTAAAATCAACTAATTTATTTTAAAACCAAATTTGTTTTCGTATGATAAAATGTAATACAATAGACGAATACATTGAACAACATCCCATGGATGTACAGCTAATTCTTCGTAAGGTAAGAAAGTTAATTTCTGAACTGGCTCCGGAAGCTTCAGAAAAGATGGCTTATGGTCTGGCTACATTTTATTTAAAGGGTAATTTGGTGCATTTTGGAGCGATGAAAAATCATTTGGGATTTTATCCAACGCCTTCTGGAATAAAGGCTTTTGAAAAGGAATTAGAAGGAAAATATATTTATTCTAAAGGCGCTATTCAATTTCCATATGACAAGAAAATACCTTATGAACTTATTAGTAGAATTACCAAATTCAGGATCAAGGAAAATCGAAATAAACAGTCAAAATAATTTTTACATAAATAGGTTTTTGATTGAACCGCGTCATTTCAATTAATAAGATATTGCCTAAGCTGTTTTTGAATAATAACTATTCCTGTTGAATTCTGGTGTATAAATGTTTTTATTCAATTTGCATCGTTCACACTCATCTAAAAGTACCATTGACAAAGAATATCTTAGAGAAAAGGTTTCAAAAACAATGTGAGAGAAAAACTTATTTAATGGAGTTTAATACTCGCGATAGTTTGCAGCCTTTGTATTCGGACCTAGAGATAATATTTGGTTTATGTCAAGGTGCAGAAAATTTATGCAGCGATTGTTGCACCTGATAGATTAGAAAATAATCTTATAAAGTACTACAATAATCTGGCTCGAGTCATTCAACTAACCATGGATTATATTTTAAATAGAAACAGTTTTATTAAGCGAAAAATGAACGATACCTTGAACTTAATACTTAGAATGGGCATCGTTTTTTAATAAATACTGAAAAAACTTATCTAATTTGATCCTTAATTTTAATAATTTCGTATATGGAATAAACGATATAAAAACGAAAATCATGGCTTCACTTTCAAAATCAGGAATTAATTCGCATGCGCTCGCCAGTGCCTTAGTGCTGCACGCCGTGGTGTTGATTTGTTGGGTTGCGTACAGCTTTTATCAACCCGTCATTTTTGAGGATTTTGGACTCCAGAATCTAACGGATATCTATCGCTCGATTCAGAATATTCTACTGGTCATTATTCCCATTTTGTCGGGGTACCTTACGGATAAATATTTTAATGACCGAAGAAAAACGCTCATAAGTCTAATGTTGGGCGTAATGGTTACGGCTTGTTTGTTTTTATCCTTAGCCGGTATTTTCCTTAGTAAGGCAGAACAAATACTGCCTATCATTCCCATTCTCATGCTTTTTTGGGTGATCAGTATGAATATGTTTTATAATCCTGGTTTGGCGATTCTGGCACAAAATGCCAGAGAATCAGGTTGGGCTTATGCCTCAGCAGTAACGGGTTCTGTGACCGACATAACCTTTGCTATTATTGGATATTTAATAGTATTTTTTCGAAGTCTGGGACACTCTTTTACTTTTGGTGCAGGCGCTATTTTAGTTCTTGGTGCGGCCTACTATTTTTATAGAAATCACGCCAATCAGGATTTTAAAACCATAGCAACAGCAACAGATGCCAATGGTTTGAAATATGAAATCATGTTAAGAGCCTTAGTTGTTGGGGTTGGATTAGGCTTTGTACATTATAAAATCCTGCATCACCTGGCAAATCACCTTTATGGAGTAAATGGAAATATCATCATTCCGGTATTAATGGTGCTGTGTGCTATTTGTTTACTTAAGGTACATAACCATCTGCATCATTATGGCTTAATAAAAGTATTTATAACAGGATTTATTCTCTGTTTGGTGGCCTTTGTTATGCTTAGTCAAATTCATACTTTGGGCGGAACAATAATCGGCCTTATGGTTCTTATTCCCGGTATACTCTTTGTATCAGGGACGGCTTTTGGCGCTGCTTTGGACAAGGTACCTTCAGCGTGGAGTAATTTTGGAACCGGAATTTTTTTAGCAGGATTTAACAGTATGATTTATATGATGGGTTGATGTACAACTCCTACATTTCTATCAGAAATGAAAAGCAAAAAAATTGTAAATTGTATAAATGGGGGGATTAGATGGAAAGATGTTTTCCTTCGTAAGCTTTGCCAAAACTCATTTTGATAGCAATTCAATGTTAACAACGGTGTCATTTTTATATTGAGCTATATGCGTCATAATTCCATCCTTATCAAATTTATATTGTGACCCTTCTAGTTTACCGGACTCAAAATGGCTTATGAGCGCCAGTGTACCATTCTCATTCCAGACACTATCTTGACCTATTCTCTTGCCTTTGTCATAATATTGAACTTCCTTAAGCTGTCCGGAATTGTAATAGTATATCGTTTTGCCCTCTTGTAAATCATTCTTAAAAAATAGCTCACCCTTTAATTTGCCATCCAAATAATAATACCTGCTTATGCCTTCTTTTTTTCCATTTACCATCGCTATTTGTTTCTCCAGGGCGCCAGTGTTGAAATAACTGTTCACCAAACCTGTTCTGCCATCTTTTTCATTACATGAAAAAATGAGCGCAAATAGAATAAAAATCAAGTAGTATTTTTTCATTTTAAATATAAAATATAGTTAGATAAAAATGTTATAAATAAAAAAAACCAGTTATTTCGAACAACTGGTTTTTTAATAATTTTAATTTTTAAAAACTATTTTTTCCAGGCTAATCTTGCATTCACTTTACGTCCAATTTCTGTTCCAAATCTAACGCCTTCTTCACTATCCATCCTCCAATGTACACCTAGCGGTACGCGGGACCAGGCATTTTCTTGTGCCATTTCAAAGAAGCTTCCAAAAGATCTTGGTGTTCCATTGAATTCAGATCTTCCCTGATGACAATAGTCTGTCATTGCATAAGAATAACCAAAGATACTTCCAAGTGCTTCTGCACCGGCAGCACCCATCGTAGAATGTCCGGAAGGATAAGCAGGAAATGGAGGTGTGAAACTTATCCAGTTTTTTTCAATATACATTAAACCTGAATCCCAATTGGGATCAATATTTTTCTTGATAAAAGTTACAGGCCTTTCAACATTGTATTTGTATTTTGAATACCAACAGGCAACCGCTGCTTCATGGAGTGAAATTCCAACTTTTGCATTCATGGCTAAGGCAGTTTCAAGATTGCTATTTTCATTTTTTAATACTTGATCACCAATGGCAATCCATCTTGGACCTGGACTAAAGGTTTGATTTAAAAGGTCATCGCTCCAGAATTCAGCAACCCATTGATCTTCAGCAGCTTCATTACTTCCATTTCTTGTCCAGGTCTCATAAGCTTGACCATAATATGGGGAGTTTTTTTCTGTACTGTATGTCAGTGGTTTTCTGGCTGTTTTTTCAGCATCTCCTTGAAGTACAAAGGTTCTGCAACCTCCATATACTCCACCCATCGGCTTATCAGGTCCCGGTGGGGTTGGTTTCCAGTCACCATCTCTCTTAAAATGATCTTGCCAAACATACCCTTGGAATGGATCTTTATAGTGATTATACGCTATTTTATCTGTTGTAAAATAATTCCAGAAAGCTTCTGCAACTTTAACACCGCGTTGAAAAGATCTTTGATATTCCTCATTTGAAACACTTGCTTTTCCCTCATTCTCAAGTTTTAATTTGAGCTGGTTCATCCATACCTGATGCTCATTAGGTTGGTCAACAAAAAATCGCGGCATCATATAAGCAAAAACGGAACTTGCTACCGTAGGCCAATGGTATGAAACACTTTCGTCGAATTTTGGGAGTTGAATATCCGGAAAATTATTAATAACGGATTGATATTCACTAAATCCTGGTGCGCAAGCTTCATAAGCCGCTAATCCCATATATGCTAAAGAAGTTGGTGCCGGTCCGGGTCTGTATCCAGCGGCATAACGTTCTATCTTAAGATATAACTCATTCCATTCATAAACAGTTGTATAGGAATACGAATTCACCTTGCCGGAATCAGTGCTTGTCTTGCCGCCCCCGTCATCGTTACATCCGATGATTAACAGAAAAATTCCTGCAATCAATATTGTTTTTGTAAAATTGAAAATTTTCATATGCTAAGCTATTTTGAAATTGAGAAATATGCCGCAAAATTAAGGTCGTAATTTCCCAAATGCCTCAATAACAAATTAAAAAGTCATTAAAATATAGGGTATAACACAGGCAAAATCTACCTCTTTACGTGCTTCGCTATGAATGGATTAACTAACTTAGGGAAGAAAGAAATACCTTTGTAAGAATTAATAGTTTATTTATTTTAATATTATTTCAGGACTAAATGGCTCTTAAGGTACTGGTAATTGAAGATGAAATAAAATTGCTCAAATCAATTCAATCCAATCTTATTTCCCAATCCATTCAAGTAGATGTGGCCACGAATGGTGATGAGGGATTTGATTTAGCGATGAGGAATAAATATAATGTTATTATATCCGATATATTAATGCCTCATTCGAGCGGAATTGACTTTATCGAAAAACTTAGAAAGCAAAATAACCATACCCCGGTTATTTTTTTAAGCGCATTAAATCACACCAAAGACAAAATTGAGGGGTTGGAAGCAGGGGCAGATGATTACCTGGCGAAACCTTTTGAATTCAAAGAACTCCTGCTCAGAATCAAAGCTCTGGCACGAAGAACAGAAGTCGAAAAAACCGGCAACGAAGAAAAATTGTATTATAAGGATATTGTATTGAATTATAATACAAGAGAAGCTATTCGGACAACATCAAACTTTAAAATTCCGCTTACACCAAAAGAATTTCTGCTATTAGAGTATTTTTTAAAAAACCCTGAACGCGTGATTTCTAGAAATGAACTGGCAGAAAAAGTGTGGAATATTAATTTTGATACCGGAACAAATATTGTGGAGGTTTACGTAAACTTTTTAAGAAAAAAAATTGATATTCCCAATCATTCCAAACTTATTCATACCGTATTTAAAACCGGATACATTCTAAGAGTCGAACAAAATGCAGATACACACTAAATTAACATTGCAATTTATTTTTCTGGCATTTTTATTATTAACTTTTTCGTTAGTTTTCTTTTACTCAAAATTTCATGACCAGGTTTTAAAAGATCAGTTTCAGTCTCTCCGAAAGGAATCATCTAACATTGCTGAACGAATATTATCCTCTAACTATCCTTATCACATCATCGATAAGCAATCAATTATTAAAAGCGAATTCGAACTGAATTCTAATATAATTATTTATGATCAAAATTTTAATAAAATATTTGCCTTAAATTCATATAATTCAGAACTGAATTCTAAAGAAATAAATGAATTGTTACAATCAAAAGAGATATGTAATCACACATCAAAGGGGCTATTGCAAATAGCATATGGCTTTAATAGAATTGGTAATCAGAAATATTATATATACGCCATTTCCAAATTAAATAGTGATTCCATTAATAAAATTAAGTCATTACTCATGCTTACTTTCATGATTGGTTTGTTTATTTCTTCGATCGGAGGCTGGTGGTATACCAAACAGGCATTGCGTCCTGTTAAGAATGTGGTTCATCAGGTTGAATCTATGCTTCCAAGCAGATTAAATGTTAGAATCCAAAGTAGTAACTCAAAGGATGAAATTGATCAATTGATTTTAACATTTAATAAATTACTGGATAAAATTGAAGATGCGTTCCAAATGCAAAAAAATTTTATTTCGAATGTTTCCCATGAACTGAAGAATCCTATTTCAGTCATTACATCCCAACTGGAAATCATACTTAATACTTCCGGTAAAACTTCTGAAGAATATAAGGACTATGCTAAATCCTTACTGGAAGACAGTTTTAGAATAAATGATACCATAGAAAATCTTCTTCAACTCGCAAGAATACAATCCGAAGAAGGTGGGGTGCAATTTGAATTTGTACGAATGGACGAAATGTTAATTGAATCCAGAAATCTTTTAAAAAGATCTAATTCGGATTATATCATTGATATTGAAATTAAAGGTAATCCCACCTCCGAGAAAAATTTTATGGTACTGGGCAATAAATCCTTACTCATCTCAGCATTCATGAATATTATGGACAATTGTTGCAAGTATTCGCCCAATAAGTATGTCGATGTTATTATGAACATAGCTCATGATAATATAGTACTGGAAATGTCAGATGATGGCCCGGGTATTAGTCCGGATGATGTAGAATTAATTTTTAAGCCTTTCTACAGAGATCCAAAGCATTTTAATAAAAAAGGTTTTGGTATTGGTTTGTCCCTGGTTAATTCGGTACTTAAGATTCATAAGTTTAAGTTGGAAGTTACAGCAAATAATTCTCATGGAACCATTTTCAGGATTCATATACCTGTTGCATAATGATAAGCGAAATGAATTCTAGCAGGTTAATTTATAAAATACTCATGAGTTGCATCATTATGATCTTTACTTTCTCATGTAAAAAAGATAATGATGACACCATTCGTCGCAATGCCCTGCTGGAGTGGAATAAGTTAATTCTGGAATTAGAAAGAAATACTCCGGGTTATAGGGCACCGGTAAGTGCCAGAATGTTTGCCTATGTCGAACTGGCTGCCTATATGGCATCTCGTGAAATTTGTCCACCTGTAAGTATTGAAAATTTAATATCCAATATAAGTATATCGTCCAATAAGGAAGTTCTTGAAATAGAGCCGGGCATTGCATTAAGCAATTGCATGTATGAATTGTTAAATCTTTTTTTTGCTACTGCTCCTGAATCCTATCGCATAAAAATTAGCGAACTAAATATCCGGGTTCAAAAGCGGTTTTTACATTTGCTGAATGAAGATACCTATTCCCGATCTCTTATTCATGGTTCAGAAATTGCAAAGCTAATATGGTCTTATTCCAAATCAGATACCATTGGACATGATGGCTTTTTATTTAATTACGATCATACTTTTAAGCCTAAAGAATGTATTGGATGCTGGCAGGTTACCGGAGAAAGAGCAATGCCCGCACTTCTTCCACATTGGGGGAATGCAAGGACTTTCCTCGTAGACGCTTCGGATATCGAGATAAATCCTCCGGTGCCTTACGACACAAGTGTATTTTCTGATTTTTACAGGCAAGCGCTGGAAGTATTATATGTTAGTAAAAATCTGGATGATCAAAGGAAATGGATTAGTGATTTTTGGAGTGATGATATACCCGGATTGACAGTCAGCCCGGTAGGAAGATGGTTCAATATTGCAATTCAAGCCATCGAGCAATCCAATATAAAATATAAGGAATCTTTGGAATTATTTCTTTTAATGGGTATGGCACTGAATGATGCCGGAGTAATTTGTTGGAATGCCAAATATAATTTTAATGTACAAAGACCTGAGACCTACATCATGAAAAATATAGAGTCAGATTGGATCTCCAGAATTCCTTCTCCTTCCTTTCCTTCCTATCCATCCGGGCATTCAATATTTGGAGGTGCTGCTTCATCCATTCTGGAGAATTATTTTGGAACAAGTTTCCAAATGACCGATAAGACGCACCTTAACAGGACTGAATTCATCGGAACACCCCGAACATATAAATCCTTTGCAGAGATGGCTAAGGAAAATGCATTATCAAGAATTTACATTGGGGTACATTATAGTAAAGATTGTGAGGAGGGCTTGCGACTCGGAAGATTGATTGGCAAGACTTATATTCAAAAAAAGAATAATCTTAGTTTTCTTAATTAACCGTGAATTGTGATTAAGCTATTGCTTAATGACAACAGCCCTTGAATTTCAAGGGCGCCTAAGGATATCCGCAGTAGAAAATCTTACTTTTTTACATAACAGCTTGTGCAAAAAGAGTTTTGATTTTCAATAGCGATTGTCAATAGGAATTATTCAAGCTTTTTGTAATGGATTAGCTTTACCTAATGACAATTTTGGGTCAATTTATTCTTTGGCCATATATAACTTCAATTTAATCAGATAAACTCATTCAGAAAAAAATTTAAATTTTCTGAATGAATAATCGGCCTATCATATGGCATGAACGGAATCAATGACAATGAATGACAGATTGCAACAAATCAAAGCGGTTTATATATGGACTAAGATAAGGAACGCCGAGATTTAATCCTCTTAGGATCAGAAGACAGGCCATAATAATACTTACGGCTGGAGCCATTTTACTGAAGATTCTACGTATTCTTGAATTTATCAACTGATGCGAAAGACTTACAAATAACATTAATGGGAATGTACCAATTCCAAATCCCAACATCATCAATAAGGAATCGGTAAGGGAGGATAGACCTGCAGAAGTACTTATCGCAACAAGCACCAAACCGCAAGGCAAGAATCCATTCATCATCCCTTTGAAGTACATGGGGAGAAAACCTAAATTGTTTGCAATCATTTTTCGAATAAACTCATTAATTTGATTCATTCTTTGTACAAAAAATGAGGATTGAATTGTACCAATCTTCATTCCCATAGTCGTAATTAATAATAGAATAATACCAAGTAAAACAGAGAAGTATTGTTCCAGCCTCAAAAATCCAATACTGATTCCTATCAATCCGACCAGTATCCCAATCAAAAGATAACTTGTTATTCTTCCGGTGTGATAAAGTATAGAATCAACCAATGTACTGTTAAACCTATCCGAACCGATCAGTATCGCAAGTGGTCCACACATTCCAATACAATGCATACTACCGGTAATCCCAATGAGAAACCCAATTCCCAATAATGTTAACATGATATGTTTACAAAGATACTTCTTCTTCTCTGAAGTAAGTGGTAAGTCCAGAAGACCATTGAATGCGCAATTTATAGGAACCGTGGTTAGGTAAATTAGTCTTTGCCAATTTGAAAAATCCAGCTGTATCCGGTTTCAATTCAATCATTCGATCAGCTTCCTTGCTGGAATGATGAATAAAATACAGACTTCCTTTGTTGAATTCATTTATAGTTGAACTGGGAAGCTGAATTACAATCTCAGTTTCGTTAACCTGAGTTAAGGGCTTTGAGCTGATGGCATTCAACCGACTTGCAGCGTCAATTTTCTTTTGAAATTCTATTTCCTCCTGATAATAATTGTTGTCCACTAACTCATTAGACTGTCTAGAAGCTACATATAAAAAATAAAATAGCATCGAAAGAAATAGTGCAAAAATGACAATGATTCTGTTTCCCCAATTCATATTAATTATTGCTTAAATGGTCCTAAGAATTTTGATCGGATCGTTTGAACTTTTTTTCCATCAACATATAATGCAAATTTAATATTCTGACTTCTTTCATGAATTTGATTGGATGGAATCTCCAGAAAAAAAGTGTAATCATTTATTTTTTCTCCATCCAAAACCAATAAATCCTTTCCAACAAGTTTAATGGTCCCATCCAATTGCTCAAGCCGGAGTTCGGCTAAAACTGTTTTGTTTGTTTTATTAATAATTTTTGCTTCAAACAAATTACTCAATTTTCCGTCAGCGGTTTCCTGATAAAGCTGTCCTTTAACCCTTGATATGTAACAATCAATGTGCGGCCTTTGAATGATCAGAAAGCTCATAAATCCAATCATTGAAAATAATAAAATCGAATAGGCCTTTATTCTTGTATTGAATACAAATGGTTTCTGATCGTGAATTTGATTTTCTGAAGCGTATCGAATGAGGCCACGTTTAAATTTTAAACTATCCATTACTTCATTGCATGCATCAATACATGCAGTACAACCCACACACTCCATTTGCACGCCATTTCGAATATCAATACCGGTTGGGCAGACCTGTACACATTTCAAACAATCAATACAATCACCTTGTGTCCGCTCTTCGTTTTTCTTAAATCGTCCACGTGGCTCTCCGCGATGATAGTCATAGGATATCTGCATGGTATTTCGGTCGGTCATTACAGATTGAAGCCTGCCATATGGACAGACAGTGGTGCAGACAATATCTCTGACAAATGCAAATACAAAATAAAACAATAAGGTAAAGAATATCAACCCGGACAATAAAACCAAGTGGTCTGCTATAGGTTCTTTAATTATAGAAACAACTTTGTCACTGCCAAGAATATAGGCTAAAAAAGTATGAGAAATGGCAAAAGAAATAAATAAATATAAAAAATGTTTTAGCAGCTTTTTGCCAATTTTACGAACTGTCCAGGGTTCTTCTTTTAATTTTTTCTGAGCGCTGGGAGAACCCTCAATCAACCATTCAATTGGTCTGAACACAAATTCCATAAAAACAGTCTGGGGACAAACCCAACCACAAAATAATCGACCATATATTACCGTAAACAAGATGATGAACACAATAAAACAAATCATCCCAATAGCGAAAATAAAAAAATCCTGTGGCCAAAATATCTTACTAAACCAAATGAATTTGCCTTCGACTATGTTCAGCATTAAGAAAGGTTCTCCATTTACTTTTATAAATGGCATTCCAAAAAATGCAGCAAAATACAATAAGGATAACAGGATTCTGAAATTGTAAAATTTGCCTTTAGGTTTTAAGGCATAGATCCAATTTCTCGCACCTTCCTTGGAGACCGTGCTTACCCTGTCGCGAAATGCATCTTTTGGTTCCTGAGCAGTTTTCAATCTTAGTATTTTATTATTTCGTTAATTTGGTCGTATCCTTAACAGCGGTTTCTGCAGGAGCTGATTCTTTATATATTTCTCCTTGTGGTTGTTTGGCGCCTGGAGGATTGCTGCCATGGATTGAATGAATGAAACTTGCAATCTGTGCAATTTGATTAGCGGATAATTGATCTTTCCAGGATATCATCCCCTTTTCTGGCCATCCATATTTTATTGATTTAAAAATATCTTTAATAGAACCTCCGTGAATCCAATAATCGTCTGTTAGATTAGGACCAACTCCAGTTGGAGAAGAACCACCGTGCGCCATATGACAAGGCGTACAATATTGCCCAAATGTTGCTTTTCCAAGACTAATATCATCTGCACCAAGAAGCGTTACACTGTTTTCATCAACAGCTGCGCCTTGACCTGCAAGCCTTTCGTTATCCAATTTTGCCGCTGCATCCATTTCCATCTTAAATTCCTGAATCGACAATGGAGCCGAATGTGCGTAGTGGTATCGATAGAGGTAGACTCCGGCAAACAATATGGTTCCTGCAAATGCTGCAGTAAACCATGGCGGAATGATATTATCCAATTCGTGTATTCCATCATAATCGTGACCGGTATCGAATTTGGATTCTTCGCGAATTGGTCTGAAAGAATTAATCCTGTCCCAAAGTGATAATTCTTCTTCATCTTCCCATTTATAGTATACCTTGGGCTTGAGTATGCTGTTAATTTGAATGGCAAAGAATACTATAATCACCAATTCAAGTAAAAAGATTACTAGAAAAGTCCAGGTGATAAATGTAAAATTATCAAAATAAGAAAATGATGTTTTTTGAATTCCATTGGCAAATACCCCATCGGCTGAAAACAAAAGCACTAATAAGGTCAATAGAAATGTTTTCTTTGGACCACCTTCCTGAATTTTCTCAGCCATTTTGGCTTTCACAAGGTTTTTAAAGATGGAACCCATTAGAATAATTGGAATCAATAATAAAGCGATAACCAAGGCCAGTATTTCATCCGTACCAACAATCCATGCTTTGTTTTGCATAGTTTCCGCAGTATTGGAACTTACATCGTTTTGACAGAATCCAATGACGGGAATAATTACTGCAATAATTATATTGAAATATTTAAATAAAGATCGCATTTTCATAATATCTAAATAGATTAAAGATTAATAATTTTTTTTCGTGTCGTTAAATGGAATATTTTCATACTCAGCCATTTGTTCAGGACTTGTTTTAAATACCATATAACTAATCATTAAGAAAAAAACAAAAAACAAAATCAGGGAAACTAAAGGATAAACAGAAACTCCTGATATTTTTTCGAGATAAGTGATAAATTTCATTGCTCGGTATTTTATTTGTTTAATTTAATATCTTTTCCTAAGCGTTGCAAATAAGCAATCAAAGCCACAATCTCCTTGTCTTTAGAAATTTCAATTTTATTTTCTTTCAGACCGTCAACTATTTTTTGAGCCTGTACCTCCATGTCTTGAACTGCTTTTGATTCATAATTGGCCTCATACGGGACACCCATTTTTCTCATGGCATGAATTTTAGAGGCGGTGCTTCCCTTGTCTAAATCATTTTCAAACAAGCTCGGATAGGTAGGCATAATAGAGCCTGGCGCCATCGAAGTCGGTTCAAGTAAGTGGTTGAAATGCCAGCTGTCTGAATATTTTCCACCAACTCTTGCAAGATCAGGTCCGGTACGTTTAGATCCCCATTGGAAAGGGTGATCGTATACAAATTCTCCTGCTTTGGAATAATCTCCATATCGCTTAACCTCATATCTGAAAGGACGAATCATCTGTGAATGACAATTGTAACATCCTTCTCTGATGTAAAGATCGCGTCCCTGAAGTTCTAATGGAGTGTACGGTTTGACCGAAGAAATGGTCGGAATATTTTCTTTAACTAGAAAAGTTGGTACCAATTCCGCCAAACCACCAATACCAACTACTATTAAACTCAATACCAACATCATAATTGGTTTTCTTTCAATAAATGAATGCCATATTGCATTTCCAGGAATGTGATATTCTTTACTCAATGCGGGCGCTTCACCATATTCCTTTTCAACAAATTTTCCTTGTTTCGCTGTTTTAATTAAATTATAAACCATTACCAAAGTACCAACCAAAAAGATAGTACCTCCAATAGCGCGCATAATGTAAAACGGCACAACAGATTGTACAATATCAATAAACTGATATTGAAGTTGACCTTCCGGTGTAAATGCCTTCATCATAAAATAGGAACGGAATGCACTCCAATACATCGGAATAGCATAAAGTATTATACCTAGCGTTCCAATCCAAAAATGCATTGAAGCTAATTTTTTAGAATAGAGTTTTGTATTGAATAATTTTGGAATCAACCAATACATCATTCCAAAAGTCATGAATCCATTCCAACCTAAGGCGCCAATGTGAACATGTGCTACAGTCCAATCACTATAGTGAGATATGGCATTCACATTTTTTAACGACAACATCGGTCCTTCAAAAGTTGCCATACCATAACAGGTAACAGCAACAACAAAAAATTTAAGGACTGGATCTTCACGAACCTTATCCCAGGCACCTCTCAGGGTAAACAATCCATTCAACATACCACCCCAACTTGGCAAAATGAGCATTATGGAGAAGGCTGTTCCAAGAGATTGCGCCCAATCCGGTAGAGCCGTATACAACAAATGATGCGGTCCTGCCCATATATATAAGAAAATAAGACTCCAGAAATGGATAATGCTTAAGCGGTAAGAATATACCGGTCGATCGGCCGCTTTGGGTAAAAAATAATACATTAACCCTAGATAAGGCGTAGTCAAAAAGAAGGCAACAGCATTGTGACCATACCACCACTGTACCAAGGCATCCTGAACTCCTGCATACCATGAATATGATTTAAGTAGACTAACGGGCAACTCAAACGAATTGACAATATGCAACATGGCTACAGTCACCCAGGAAGCAATAAAAAACCAAATCGCAACATACAAGTGTCGCTCTCTCCGCGTAAGAATGGTGCCAAACATATTTAATCCAAATACTACCCAAATGAGGGTGATCAGGATATCTATCGGCCATTCCAACTCTGCATACTCTTTTCCTGTGGTATAACCCATGAGTAAGGTAACTGCAGCAAGAACTATGATAAGCTGCCATCCCCAAAAATGAATTTTGCTTAAAGCATTACTCCACATGGAGGTTTTCAGCAACCTTGGCAATGAATAATATACCGCTGTAAAAATTCCATTGCCAACAAAG
>WBZT01000983.1_pt1 | contig 21858 bp, 27 predicted proteins | sample 5204241 | NCBI WGS metagenome assembly WBZT01 (sample SAMN12344358, study PRJNA552823) | activated sludge metagenome | biome: Activated sludge suspended growth; feature: Nitrification reactor; material: Wastewater; isolation source: activated sludge from nitrification reactor of wastewater...
AACCAATTAAAGATGCTTTTCGAGAGATTTTTCCAGCTAAAACTGGACAGCAACTTTATGATATGACCGTCCGTTTGCGAGAGTTTACCGAAACACTCAAAATAGGACCAGAAACAGCAGATCGCCTCAAGCGAACTTTTGCTGGTCTATTCGCAATTCTCAGTATTGGCAAGTCCATTATTTCCGGAGTAGTTTCTGTCATCACGCGTATGCTTGGCGTAGTGGGAGATGGCTCCGGGGGATTTTTGGAATTCACCGGCTCAATCGGTGATTTCCTAGTCTCCCTTGACAAGGCGATCAAGAACAGCAGTACGTTCAAGGCTGTCTTTGAGCGACTCGGCGATGCTTTAGCTAAGCCTATTCAACTCTTGCAGAAGGTTGCCTCTGCTATTGGCGACATGTTCTCCGGTGCTGGTGGTGCTGGAGCAACGGCGCTTGAGGTGGTTCTTGGTGGAATTGAGATTGCGCTGAATGGCGTTATCACTCTTTTCAACACCCTTGGTGACGCTATCTCTTCGGCTCTGAGTGGTATTAGCTTCGACAATGTTCTGAATGTTATACAGATAGGTCTTCTTGGTGGTATTGTTGTTCTGATCAAGAAGTTCTTTAATCGACTGGGCGATGGTATCGGGGGTGGCCTCCTGGATAACATGACTGGAGCTTTCGGTCAGTTGACAGATACGCTCAAGTCCATGCAGCAGAATGTGCAGGCTGACACGCTTCTGAAGATTGCTGCAGCGGTTGGTATTCTGGCAATCTCTGTTGTTGCGCTTTCCAATATCGATGGTGACAATCTAGCTAAGGCTCTAACCGGGCTTGGTGTTGCCTTTGGCCAGCTTCTTGCTGCTATGGCTGTTCTTACTAAGATTGCTGGAGCAGGCGGCTTTCTCAAAGTCCCCTTCATCGCAGCATCGCTGATCCTCTTGGCTGCAGCAATTGATCTGCTTGTTATTGCCGTTTATGCGCTATCTAAGTTGAGTTGGGAAGAACTAGCTAAGGGTCTTACTGGCGTTGCAGTCCTTCTGGCTACTGTTTCTGCGGCGAGTATTCCTCTCTCTGCTAACTCAGCCGGGATGATTCGAGCTGGCATCGGCATTGTGGCAATTGCCCTTGCTATGAAGGTTCTTGCCAGTGCGGTAAAGGACTTCGGTAAAATGGATTGGTCGACCATTGGTAAGGGTTTGGCGGCAGTTGCTGCTTCGCTTGTTGCTATTGGTTTGGCCATGAATTTTGTGCCCCCCTCGATCATTCTAACTGGCGCCGGGCTGGTGGTTGTCGCCGCGGGCCTTAAACTCCTAGTAGGAGTTATCAAGGCATTTGGAAATATGGATCTGAGCACAGCGGGTAAGGGTCTCGGAATCATTGTCGCAGCTATTGTCGCACTTGGCGTTGCTGTTATGGCGCTACCTAAGACGCTAGTGATCCAAGCTGCTGGTTTGATGCTTCTTTCTGTTGCTATTGCGAGTATTGCAGCTTCGGTTGCACTCATGGGGGCGTTGTCACTCAAGACACTAGCCAAGGGTCTGGGTGCTCTCGCGGGAGCGTTAATTATCTTGGCAGCCGGTCTGGCAGCTATGAGCGGTAGTCTTTCTGGCGCAGCAGCACTAATTGTCGCTGCTGGAGCTCTAGCGTTACTTGTGCCACCGTTGGTGCTTCTTGGTAAGCAGTCAATTGGCACACTGGTCAAAGGTCTAGTTGCGATGGCCGGAGCCTTTGTCATTCTCGGAGTAGCAGGGACGCTTCTAGCCCCATTGTCTCCAGCACTTCTTGCTCTCGGAGGAGCATTACTTGTGTTGGGTGTTGCTATGCTTGCTCTTGGTGGCGGTGTGGCTCTGCTCGGTACTGGGCTTGCTGCTATCGCAGTATCTGGTGTTGCCGCAATTAAGGTCTTGATTGATGGCATTGTGGCGTTGGTGAAGCTCATCCCAATGCTGGTCAAGGGTTTGGTAACCGGGTTACTCTTGCTTGTACAAGGTTTGGCTGCTCAGGCTCCAGCGTTTGCCGCGGCTATGGGTAAGATTCTTATTTCTTTGATTAACACAGTAATTACCGCAGTACCTAGACTCGGTCAGTTGTTCTTGACCATGATCACTACGGCATTGACTGTTCTAAGAACAGCAATTCCACAAATGGTGACAACAGGTATTGCGATTCTGACTGCGTTCTTGCAAGGGGTTGCTCAAAGTATTGGAAAGATTACCACGACAGCAGTCACAATTATTGTCAACTTCCTTCGTGCACTGACAAGCCGTCTACCAGAACTTGTCTCTACCGGAGCGAAGTTCCTAGTTGAGCTTCTTAAGGGTATTGCGAGCAAGATCGGCGAGATCACTAAAAAGGCATTGGACGTTGTAGCTAAGTTCCTCAAGGGACTAGCTTCTAAGCTACCAGATGTTATTGATGCTGGTGCCGACGTCATTAAGGTCCTTCTTAAGGGTATTGCTCGGAACATTGAAGATATCGCTACCGCCGCGGGCTCGGTTATTGCTAAGTTTGTCTCAGGTATTGGTCGTGGTGCAGGAAAGGTTGTTACTGCGGCAACCAATACGATCATCAAGTTTGCAAATGAGCTTGGACGAAATGGTGTCAAGCTTGCTAATGCCGCAGGAAAGATTATTCTAGACTTCCTCAATGGCATTCGTGTTGCGGTCGATACCTATACTCCGCAAATCACAGAAGCTGGTATTGGGATTGGTATTGCCTTGGCGCAAGGCGTAGCCGAGGGTATTCTTGTTACGGGTATGAATATTGTTCGGGCGGCGGCAAGTCGATTGGCAAACGCAATTCCTGGGCCAGTTAGAAAGGCGCTTGGAGTCAATTCCCCAGCCAAGGTCATGATTCCTCTGGGTGAAGCCGTTGGGGAAGGTCTTGCTCTTGGTATGACCAATAAGAAGGGCGCAGTTGTTGCCGTTGCTGATGCCTTCGCTCAGAATGTGATCGATGCATTTGCTAAGCGATTCAAGATCAATAAGGGTTCCGCGCTCATTATGGAAGAATTGGGCACCTTTATTGGCGATGGATTTGCTAAAGGTTTGACTGGGTCTCGGGCAGATATTGACAATGCGTTCTTGGAGCTCAATAATCAGATTGTAGCCACTGTTACTAAGTTTAAAGAAGAGATTGCTACTCGTAAAGAGTTGCGAAAAGCATATTTCGATCAAAAGAAGCACACCAAGGCAGAAACGCAAGAATTTCGTGCTGCTGGTCGAGAGATGGACGCATACAATAAGAAGGTTAATTTCCTCTTGACGCAACGGAAATCAATGCTTTCCGCAAATAGTCAAGAAGTTGCTGCACTGAAGAAGCTTTCTGATTCATATACAGATCTTACCAACAAACTTAGCGATGCACAATCGGCTCTCCAGACAGCAATCTCTCTTCGCGATAATTACAGCAGCAGTATTTTCGACAAGTTCTCAGCGCTCCCAGCTATCGATACCTCTGAGGAAAACAAGGGTAAAGAGTTTGCTACATATTTGACCGATCTTACCACGTATTACAATGATGTGGTTAAATATCGACAGACTCTCGATCAGTTGCGAGGAGCCGGTCTAGATGATGCAACATATAAGATGCTTCTAGATCAAGGTGTTGCTGGTCAGAATTTTGCCGATCAGTTGTTACAGGCTGGACCTGGTGCTATTGATCAGTTACGTAATTTGGATACTAATTTACAGGAACAAGCGCGTGGTCTTGGTTCAAATGCGGCTACCAGTATGTTCCAGGCTGGCGTCGATGCCGCCCAGGGTCTTGTTAATGGTCTGAATGATCAGATCAACAACCCAGATCCCAATAAAGGTATTCTGGCTGCTATTGAGAAAATGGTCACCGAGATGATCAAACGAGTCAAGAAAAAGCTCAAGATCAAATCTCCATCTCAGGTATTTTCTGACTTGGGTGAATTCTCTGGTCTTGGATTTGTTGACGGTCTGACTGCTACGGTTAAACCTATCAATATTGCAGCAGGAAGACTTGGGGATGAAGCGCTAGCTTCTCTTCAGAAGTCGATGAGTTCTATTTCCACAATGCTCACAGCAGATCTCGAAGTGAATCCGGTTATTAGACCTGTTCTAGATCTCTCAGATGTTCAAGCCTCGGCTAAGACCCTCTCCGATCTAACGTCCGGCTCGGTTTCCTTGGGTAGTGCTGCCTATGAGCAGGCTGCTGCTATTGCTCAAGCACAGAGCGAGCAACTTGCTGAGATGCTTGATAACACAGAGCCTACAAAGATCTTGAATTACGAGCAGAACAACTACTCACCAGAATCGCTTAGCGCTGCAGAAATTTATCGTCAGACACAGAACCAGCTCAGTAAAGCTAAAGCTATGCTCGAAGCTGCATAAGTTAAGTCGGCCCCTTAGACTATAAATCTTTGGGGTCGACTAAAACTTTACAAGAAAGGAGGGTATATGCTAACAAATTTGAAAATTGAGCGTTCTGTGGCTATCGTTGGGCTTGATGCCTTCTCGGTGCCGATTATGAATGCTGACGATAGTGATATTCAAATTACAAGTATTAAAGGTCTAGGTCCAGTTAAAGCGGATATTAGTAGTGTTCCCTACACTACTAAAATTGGCGAGTATCCTACAGATAAGTCTATTGGTAAACGTAATATTGTTCTTACTGTGCGATTGAATCCCAAGTATAATTTAGGCGCAACCATTACAACCTTGCGTCAAACTATGTACCGTTATTTTCGGCCGACAGATAGTGTGAAATTGACTTTCTCAAGTGATGAACTGGCCGATGTTTATATTTCAGGTACTGTAGAATCTATGGAAGTTGACCAGTTCAGTGAAGAACCCCAATTGGATATTTCTGTTCTTTGCTTCGATCCTAATTTCGTTTCGGTCGTTTCGGGAAGCTTTACCGGTATTGCACAGCCTGGTGATCAAACCGTAGATGTAGTTAATAATGGTACAGAGGATGTTGGTTTTGTTCTAGAGCTTAGAGCAACCGTGGCGGTACCCTCTTGGACCGGTAATATTCTTATTCAAGGTGATGCACCTAATAGTCCGAGTATGACTCTTACTAATATTACTCTGGACTCAACCTACAAATACTTTATCTCTACGGTTGATGGCGATAGATACGTCCGACAGTTAAATATTAGTACTGGGGTATATTCTTCGAGACTTTATAAGTTAACTACAGCCGACATATGGGCAAAACTTCATCAGCTGACCAACAAAGTCAAGGTTAAGGCTACTCCTGGGGGCCCCGAGTTTGTGGGTTCATATCGACATGAATATGGAGCATTATAATGGAATTTTATGTTCTGGACAATAATTTTTTAAAAACAGAAACAATAGATAATTTTCAATCTATGGTTTGGACTGAGCGTTTTAATACGCCTGGCGATTTTGAATTGGTTGTACCTGCAACCGTTGATAATATTAATCAATATGCTCCAGAAACATTTTTAAGTAAAAATGAGTCTAAAGAAATCATGATTATTGATACTCAAAAAATTAAAAATAATCAACTTACCTTAACCGGCAGTTCTCTTATGGGCTTTCTTGATAATAGAGTTCATGGTTATGGATATTTCTTCGGTGCATACCCAACGTTTCTTGCTCCGTACAACGACGATTGGGCTGCTGGATATGCTGGATTAGTTATTAAGTCAATGATGGAAAATATGTTAATCAACAATTATGGCCCAGGATATGGTACTCCAGATTTAGATGATATACCAAATTTATCAACAGGGCCATATGCTTACGGCATTGATCGGCCGGGCTCTATATCTCTTCCCCGTGGAGATTTATTAACAACAATTACAACCCTTGCTCAACTAGATTCTTTAGGTTTTTCTATTTATCTAGATTCAGTAACACCTGGTGGATCCCCACCCTATTCTATAAAATTTAAAACGTATGAAGGATTAGATCGAACAACAAACCAAAGCACAAATCCTCCAATTATATTCTCTGAAGAACTTGGTAATATTGAAGATTTAGAAGAAGTTCGGTCAATCAAAGCCTATAAAAATGTTTGTTATGTTCAAATTCCTAATGAAATTCGAATAGCTAGACCCGAAGCACTAAGACTACAAGCTTATTTTCGTGTTGAGAGCGAACCAAATCCGCCTAGATTAGGTTGGCAAGCTCGTTCTATGCGTATTGCACCTACCGATATGCCTGCATATACAACCGAACCAGCATTAATAAATAACCTAACTTTACGGGGACAAGCAGCATTAGCACAAACAACAAAACAGCAATTAATCGATGGAAATATCATTAAGATGCCGAGTACACTTTTTGGTGTAGATTATTCTATGGGTGATATTGTTGAAATTAGAAGTAGTTATGGAATCACGCATAAGGTTAGAATTACCGAATACATTTGGTCAAAAAATGAAACAGGTGAAAAAGAATACCCAACATTTGAAATTGTAGCTTAGAAAGGAGTAGTGATTTGGAACCTGCGCTAACAGGTCTACTTATTGCTTTTGGTGGATTTCTAGCCGGATCGGCTCCTTTCTGGGTATATTTACGCACGAGGGCGGAGGGAAAAGATGCTCAGACCCGTCTCTTGATGGGTCTTGCTCAGGATAAGATCATCCATGTAGGTATGAAATATATTGCTCGAGGATACGTCACCGCAGATGAATACGAAGATCTTAGACGTTATCTATTTGAGCCCTACGTGAGTTTAGGTGGTAATGGAACAGCGGAACGCATTATGCACGCGGTTGAGCGACTACCATTGCGACCTACTAGTGATCTAGCAAATCTTCCAATTAGAGATAGCGACCTCACGGGTCATGAGGAAAGCGAACTTCCAGATGAATTCAAATCGTGACTATATTTTAAGTAATAAGACGTATGACGTCTTAAAGTTTATTGCGCTTATTTTGCTTCCGGCTGTTGGTACCTTATATTTTGCTCTAGCTGAAATCTGGGGTTTCGGAGGTGGCGAAGAGGTCTTAGCCACCACAAACGCCTTAGCCCTTTTTATTGGCGCAATTGTCAAGATTGGCGATAAGTCGTACAATGAGAGCGAAGCAAAGTACGACGGTGAGATCAATGTGCTCACCAACAGCAAGGGCGGCCTGAAGTACGATATGGCGCTCAAGGGTGACCCAGAAGGCATTCAGGACCTCAGCGAGGTTCGATTCAAGATCAATCCTTAGTTCGCAGAGGAATCTCGGCGTATAATGAGACCCCGACTAAGGAGATGAATGTTTACTCATCGTAACAAGACCCCCTCAGACCTTGATAACGCAATCGATGTCGCCTATTCCCGACTTGCGGATCTCGACGAAACCACAGAAGCTTATGCTCAGGTGCTTGATCAACTTGTCAAACTGAACAAGATGAAGAATGAGAATTCGACATCTGTCAGCAAAGACACGTTGGCCATCATCGGAGCTAATCTCACTGGGATTGTCATGATCCTCAAGCATGAACAGGTGCATGTCATTGCTACCAAGGCCATGAGCCTGGTTTTGAAGCCCAAGTAGCATCAAACTGAAGCCGGATCGAGAGCCATAGCCCCATATTCTGGGGTTATGGTTTTCGTCTTATAATCCCGGCTTGTATTTTTTTCGCAGAAAAAACAAGGGGTATAATGAGACCCCTTACTAAACTTTGGAGATTTTTATGCTTACTCGAACTGATGCCATTGCCTTCGCTGTTCGTATGCTAGCCGAGAATGAAATCATCCGCAAGCCCACGGAGTCAGAGACTTTTGTTGAAGCTATATTCTTCGGCATGGAGTCCTACGACTACCGCCAGGCACGCGATATTGAACAAATTATCGACAACGTATGCGCAAAAGCAAAGAGCTTTAATATCAATCGAAAGTTCAATAAAATCGTAAAGGATTATAAGCAAGTCTAAAACTAAGGCCCCATATTCTGGGGCTTTAGCTTTTTCGCAAGAAAAACTGAGCCTATAATGAGACCCCTAATCAAAGGAAACCATGTTCAAGAATCGCTCAGTCATGCTGAAGGTTGTCCCAGACCCCAAGCCCGAATGCCCTGTCGATGAGAACCGTCCAAAGTTCGACTTCAACGAAGCCTACGACCGGACCGTTCATCATACGGCAAAGCTGATGGCCACATACATTCTGGCAGACACCGCTCGCAAGATCGCAATTCATATTGCAGAATCCAAGATCAGGTAGATACTAAGGCCCCATATTTTGGGGCTTTAGTTTTTCTAGGCCTCGTGGCGGAATGGCATACGCAGGGGACTTAAAATCCCTGGCTCGAAAGAGATTGTGGGTTCGAATCCCACCGAGGCTACTCGCAGAAAAATCCGGGGGTATAATGAGAGAGATGAGTCTAGTTATTAGACACCCGTTCGTAAGAGCGCCATCTCTTTTTCTATTTTTTACTAAAAGGAGACCCCTATGCAACAAAAGTCAACAAAGAAGTTGTGGTACATAGATGTCATACTCGCCTCAGGTAAAACAAAGACTGTAGCAGTAACAGCAGTTGACCGAGAGACTGCCGAACGTCGAGCTCTAAAGAAAACGCCTACTGGTGTTGACATTCAACGTAATAATTAAGAAAGGCATTCCTATGCGTCGTAAATATGGTTGTTTTAGTTTTTTGTTTGACATTATTATGACTCTCATTACCGGAGGTCTTTGGCTTATCTGGATCTTCGTCAGGGAGACCCGTGGACGATGACTATCGAACAGAAGATCACGTATGCAGCTTTGGTTATTCTGATGGTTGCTTGGGCGTTCTTTGGCTTTGTCATGCTCTGTGTGGAAGAATGGGGTAATTGGCTGGAACGTCGAAAGAACAGAAAAGAAAATTATGCTCGGAATCACTTCCGGCAGACTGAGAGGTTTAGAAACGATGTTTGATGATCTCATTCTAAAGGGCCGTCAGTTCACGCAAGATAACGCTACAGAGATTCTGACTGGCGTTGGTGTAACCGGGACAATCACTGTGGCATATTTGAGCGGTCGAGCATCGTTCAAAGCGGCAGAGCTCATTCGTCAGGAAGAGCTACCCCTGTACCAGCTCCAAGATGGCGTTGGGGTTCAGCTCTCTACCAAGGAACGAATCAAGCTGGTTTGGCCCATCTATGTTCCGACAATTGGAACTACCGGCTTAACCGTTGCGAGTATTGTGCTCGCCAATCGGCTGTCCTCGAAGAAGGCGGCAGCGCTTGCCGCAGCTTATGGGCTGTCTGAAAGAGCCTTCTCCGAATACAAGGACAAGGTTGCCGAGCATCTCACCAAGGCCAAGGAAGTCAAGATTCGCGAAGAGATTGCTCAAGATCGTGTTGACAAGAATCCAGTAAGTCAGGTAATCATCACAGGCGCTGGCGATGTTCTATGTTATGATAGCCTTACTGGTCGATATTTCGAAAGTAATATCGAAGCAATCAAGAAGGCTATGAACACGATCAACTATCGAATTATGCACAACGGACCAGAGAGTCTGAGTGCATTTTACGATGAGATTGGTCTCCCACCGACATCTATGTCTGACGAGTTGGGGTGGAATTCCAACGATCTCATGGATATTTTGTTCTCGACAACTATGTCAACAGACGAACGCCCGTGTATTGCTATTGATTTTACTGTCCCGCCCACTATGGGTTATGCTCGTCTCTATTGAATAAAGGAAAATATAATGTCTAATATCAAGAGTACTATTGCCGCTAATAAGAAGCTTGGGCTCTCTCTGGCCGCTTTGGCTGTAGGTGGATTCCTGATTGCTCGAGTGGCTAAGGCCCCTGGTCCGCTGGTTAACATTCCGATCAATAACCACAAGTAGTATGGACGCAAAAACATTTGAGCGCGTATTGGCAGACACGTTTGATCTTGTCGATCAGACGCTTCTAACCAAAGCAGAAGAATACGCACCCAAAGATCGTCTGTACAATTTCAAGCTAGCCGGAGAACTCCGTCACGAACAGCCTAAAGAGGCTTTGGCGGGAATGATGGTTAAGCATACCGTGTCTATCTATGACATGATACGCGATGGAGTCGAGCACCCACTATCTCAGTGGGATGAGAAAATTATCGATCACATCAATTACCTAATCCTTCTTCGGGCATGTGTCCTGGAAGAATATCAACAGAAAGCCAACAAATCTGATGCTGACAAAGAAGATCACGTACACAGACCTGAATGACGAAGAGGTTACCGAGGAGTTGCATTTCCATATGTCCAAGGCCGAGCTGGTCAAGTTTGAGCTTGGCTATGCCCCCCTTGGATTTGAGAAGACACTCCAGAAGGCAATCGACGCTGAGGATGGAACCACCATTGTTCAGATCTTCGATGATTTTCTCGTCAATGCATATGGACAGAAGACGCCGGATGGGCGACGGTTCATCAAGAACGATACGCTGCGTTCGGAGTTCAAGGCCAGCGAAGCCTACTCCGAGATCTTTCTTGAGCTTGTAACCTCGCCCGAGAAGTCGGCTGAATTTGTCAATGGGGTGATTCCCAAGGGTCTGGCCGAGCAGCTGGATGCTCTGGATCTGGAGACACCCACTGAATCGGCGGTTGAAGAAGGATAATGCCCACATGGGAGCCCTGCGTACCTGGGAGGTCGCTCGGGCTTAAACGACAGAGTCTGGCTGAGGCGACTAGGGGTCTCCAGCTAAGGCGTGAAATGCGTCCCAACTGTGCATTTCCTCGCAGAAAAAACAAGGGGTATAATGAGACCCCTCAACAGAAAGCAGACACCATGCCTACCAAGCTCGTTATCGCTCAGACCACCGTCCGTGTTCTTGCTGCCGTTGCCGGTTCGATCCTCGCCAAGAGTGCATCCGACCAGATCAACAGTCAGCTCGCGCAGACGTTCGGTTCGACGCTCGACTCGGAAGCGTAACACCGCTCGCTGTACAGGTTAAAGAATCAGAACTCAATCCTGGGTTCTGATTTTTTCATTTTTCAGAACTGAGGATAAAATGGAAGATTTTCCACCTAATAGTAAACACAAGGATCCTGTTCCGCCGGAGGAAAAGCATATTGAACGAGTTACTTCCTCGGATCCGATACAACGAAAGACTCCACTGGCCAAGCGTCTAGCTGGAACTTTCATTGGAGGCACACCTAGGAATACCATGGATTACGTTGTCTTCCAAGTGGTCATTCCTGCAGCACGAGATATGCTTGCCGATGCAGCAACACAGGGCTTTGAACGGTTGATTTTTGGAGAAGGACGGGCCGGAAGACGGCGTCCGATGTCCAATGCAGCTACTGGACATATCAGTTATAACAGATTTGCGCAGGCTTCCCGGGTGGCTACGCCCCGCAGATCTATTTCCCAGCGTGCCAGAGCAAACCACGACTTTGGTGAGTTGGTTCTTCAGTCTCGAGCAGAGGCTGAAAGTGTGATCGAGCGTATGTACGATATTCTCGGCAAATACGAGACGGTATCTGTCTCTGATTTGTACGAGCTTGTGGGCATCGCTAGCACACATCAAGATCGTAAATGGGGTTGGTCAGATCTAAGAGGGGCAAACGTTAGCCGCGTTCGAAACGGCTACCTCCTCGATCTACCAGAACCTGAACCATTTGATTACTAGAAAGAAGGACAGAAAATGAGATACGTCCCAGAAGCAATCTCTCGAAAGGTTGCAAGGCAGGTTCTACTTGCCAACAAGAATTCTCCTAATATTTTGTTTGGTGTTGGTGTTGTGGGATTTATTGGGACGACTGTCCTGGCTTCCCGAGCAACGCTGAAGTTGGATAGTGTACTGACGGAAATTGAGAAGGATGTCCTGGTTACCAAGTCGATCCAGCATGAGGACTATTCCGAAGAAGATCGTATCAACGATCTGAAGTTGATTCAGGTGCAGGGCGCGATCAAGATCGCTAAGTTGTATGGTCCAGCAGTTGTTGTCGGTGGTTTGTCTCTTGCCGCATTTACGAAGTCGCATACGATTCTTGTCAATCGAAACACGGCTTTGACCGCCGCATATGTCGCTCTCGATCGAGGCTTTGCTCAGTATCGAGCTCGCGTTGTGGAAGAGCTAGGCGTAGAGAAAGATGCTCAGTTCCGTTACGGTTCTGAAGAGATCGAAGTCAAGAACGATAAGACCGGAAAGGCGCTAAAGGCTCGAATTGTGGGAGCTGATGGTGCCTCGATCTACGCTCGTTTCTATGACGAATCAGCAGCCAACTGGTCGCCATTCCCGGACGACAACGTGGCCTTTGTCCGATGCCAGCAGAATTGGGCTAACGATATTCTTCGTTCTCGAGGACATATTTTCCTGAACGAGGTTTACGATGCGCTCGGGCTTGAGCGTAGCAAGGCCGGAGCTGTTGTTGGCTGGGTTATGGACGAAGGTGGCGACAACTATGTCGACTTTGGCGTCTTCAATGAAGATTCTGTCAATCAATTCTTCATTCGTGGTCAGGAGCCTTCGGTACTTCTTGACTTCAATGTAGATGGAGTCATCTATGACAAGATCGAGAGCAAACCCAGAGGAGCAATCCGATGACCGAAGATATTCTAGAAGAGACTGTGAATCGAGAAGTTCTCATTGGCATCGCGGGTGCCGCTGGTGGATTACTTGCCGGTGGCGCTCTCGGTTATTTTCTAGCTCGACGTAATCTGGAGGTCAAATATGCTAAGTTCGCTGATCAAGAGATCGCTGAAATGCGTGAGCATTATCGCGAGTCTAAAGCTATTGCTGCAATCCCTAAGCCGGATCTACAGGACGTTGTCGAAGAGCTAGGGTATGTAGAACCAAAGCAAGAGGAAGCTCCTCCGATTGTGATCGAGGCAGAGACAACTAATATTTTCGTCAATGCTGAACCGGAATCAGAATGGGTGTGGGCCGATGAACTTCGGCAACGCTCTGAGGGGGCTCCGTACATCATTCACAAAGACGAGTTTACCCAGAATGAACGGGAATACACGCAGTCAACTCTGACATATTTTGAAGAGGATGACGTGCTTTGTGATGAACGCGATACGCCAATAGATGATCGAGAAGAGATGATCGGTCTCGATCTCTTTGAGCGCTTTGGGCATGGCTCAGGAGATGCGAATATTCTATTTGTTCGTAATCCAATCCGAGAGATTGATATTGAGATTATCAAGAGCTCGGGTAGCTATGCGGAAGAGGTTCATGGACTCAAGCATTACGAATCATACGGGCGTAGCGCAAGAGTGAAACGCGGCTACGATGATGACGAGATCACTTGAGCAAGATTACCTCGAGTGGTTGAGCGGTCAAATCAGACCAACACACCGAAGAAGAGATAGAACCTACCAGGATCTTATCGACCTACTTTGGCAGAAGGAGTTTGTCTGGTTTATTCCAAATGATGATAATCGAATTGCTGATGGTTTGGATCTGCGACTTGAATTTCAGCGTGAGGTCTTCTCTTCCAATACGCGAATCGAGCTTGGAAACGTAGGCTGCTCGGTTCTCGAGGTTATCATAGGCGTTGCGCGGAGGGCTGCGTTTGCCACGGAAGGCGAGGCGGATATTTGGGCTTGGGTTCTTTTGGAGAACTTACATCTAGACAAGATGTATGACCCAATATCTCGAGCAAAGGCGGATCGCATCGATGAGATTCTTGAGAATTTCATCTGGCGACAGTATGGGAAAGATGGCGAAGGCGGTTTATTTCCTTTGACCTTTCCCGAACAAGATCAAACGAAGGTTGAAATCTGGTATCAGATGAATGCCTATGTGTGTGAACTACCCCCACACTAACCGAAAGGAGGTCATATGGATTTTTACAGAATCGCTGTTAGAGAAACAAAAGATAAGCGTATGGAACTATATCCAGACTTCATTGTCGGTAGATCTAAGGATCTTATGGTTCAGGGGCGTTCATTCTATGCCATCTGGGACGAAGAAAAGGGCTTGTGGTCTCGGGACGAATATGACGTTCAGCGTCTTGTCGATGCTGAGCTCGAGGCTGAGGCCGCAAAGCTTGGCTCGGATTATATTGTCAGGAGACTCAGTTCTTTTGGATCCAACTCTTGGGCACAATTCCGAAAGTACATCGCTCATCTGAGCGACAACAGTCGACCACTAGATTCCAAGTTGGTATTTGCTAATACTGAGGTCAAGAAGTCTGATTATGCAAGTAAACGCCTACCCTATGCTCTTGCGGAAGGAGATACTACGGCATGGGACGAGTTGATCTCTACCTTGTACTCACCGGCCGAGCGCGCGAAGATCGAATGGTCGATCGGGTCTATTGTGTCCGGGGACTCGAAGAAGATTCAGAAATTCTTCGTGCTCTATGGACCGCCTGGTACGGGAAAGAGTACAGTCTTGAACATTATCCAAGCCTTGTTCGAGGGATACACTACAACCTTCGATGGGAAAGCGTTAGGGAACTCGAATGCATCTTTCGCAACCGAGGTATTCAAGCACAACCCATTAGTGGCAATTCAGCACGACGGAGACCTGTCGAAGCTGGAAGACAATGCGCGGATCAATTCTATCATCGCTCACGAGGCGATGGTCATGAACGAGAAGTACAAACCGTCTTATACTTCCCGAGTCGATGCCATGCTTTTTATTGGCTCGAACCAACCAGTGAAGATTTCGGATGCGAAGTCGGGGATTATCCGACGGCTGGTTGATATTCATCCTACTGGGGTGAAGATTCCAACCAAGCAGTACAACCAGTTGATCAATCAGATCGAATTCGAGCTCGGTGCTATTGCTCATCATTGTTTGAAAGTATATTTAGAGATGGGTAAAAATTACTACAATGGTTATCGACCGCTCGAAATGATGTTGCAGACCGATGTGTTCTTCAATTTCATTGAGGCCCATTATGATATTTTCAAGCAACAAGATGCGATCACTCTCACTCAGGCATATAAACTCTACAAGGAATATTGCGATGACAGCGGAATCGATCGGCCGCTACCTCAGTATAAAATGCGGGAAGAGCTTCGCAATTATTTTGACGAGTTCCAAGACCGAGGAGAGCTCAACGGTAAGAACGTTCGCAGTTTGTATCGTGGATTCACGGCCGAAAAGTTCAAGACACCGACAAAAGAAGCGGACACCTTTACTCTTGTATTGGAGGAAGAGGCATCGCTCCTTGACGAGGTACTTGCACACCAGCCAGCGCAATTAGCTACAAAGGATGGTGTACCAAATAAGAAGTGGTCCAATGTCAAGACCAAACTTTTAGACATTGATACCACAGCCTTACATTTTGTGAAAGTTCCAGAAAATCACATTGTTATTGATTTTGACCTAAAGGATAGTAATGGAACCAAATCCTTACAGAGGAACCTGGAGGCAGCGAGTATTTGGCCGCCGACATACGCGGAGCTCAGCCAATCAGGGAGTGGTGTTCATCTCCACTACACCTACGATGGCGATGTGGGAGAATTGGCTAGCGACTATGCCCCGGGAATTGAAGTCAAGGTGTATCGGGGCGACGCTTCACTTCGACGACGGGTCTCATTTTGCAATGGGCTCGGTGTCGCTAGAATCTCTTCGGGACTCCCGCTGAAAGAAAAGAAGGAAAAGATGCTGTCATCTAAAACCATCACTAGTGAGAAAGGACTCCGTAACTTGATCATTAGGAATCTTAAGAAAGAGATTCACCCAGGGACAAAACCTTCGGTGGATTTCATTCATAAGATTCTTGAGGATGCGCATGAGTCTGGAATGAAATATGATGTGACGGACATGCGGAGCAGCATTTTAGCCTTCGCAAATAACTCAACCAACCAAGCTACCCAAGCGGTTAAGACCGTGCAGCAGATGAAATTCTCTTCTGCTGCTGAGATAGACTCAGATGCTGTGGTGGCTGTTACCGATGGTCGAATTGCGCTGTTCGATGTTGAGGTTTATAAAAACCTCTTTGTTGTCTGCTGGAAATTCCGCGGTGATGACACGGTCGTTCGGATGATCAACCCAAAGGCACATGAGGTTGAAGAGTTGTTCAAGCTCAAATTAGTTGGGTTCTACAATCGTCGGTATGACAACCATATTCTCTACGCTGCTGCTATGGGTTATAGTATCGAGGGTCTTTACGATCTGAGTTACAAGATTGTGGTTGAGAACAGTCGTACAGCTCCTTTTGGTGCCGCATATTCTATCTCATATGCCGATATCTGGGATTTCTCATCTATCAAGAAGAGTCTCAAGAAATTTGAGATTGATCTTGGAATCCATCATATGGAGATGGATCTTCCTTGGGATGAGCCGGTAGATGAGAAAGACTGGCCTCGTGTCGTCGAGTATTGTGTGAACGACGTCAACGCTACGGAAGCGGTTCTCGAGGATCGTTGGGCAGATTTTGTTGCCCGGCAGATTCTTGCTGAACTCAGTGGACTGACTGTCAATGACACAACACAGAGGCATACAGCTAAGATCATTTTTGGGGATGACAAAAATCCCCAGAAGGAATTTGTCTATACCGATCTCAGTAAAGATTTCCCCGGTTATAAATTTGAGCGTGGTAAGAGCTCGTATAAAGGTGAAGATCCAGGAGAAGGTGGCTATGTTTATGCTGAACCAGGAATCTATGAAAATGTCGCTCTTCTCGACGTGGCCTCGATGCATCCGACGTCGATTGAGCTCCTCAACCTATTTGGAAAGTATACACCAAACTTTTCGGATCTTAAAAGCGCTCGTATGGCCATTAAACGTGGTGACTATGATAGTGCTAGGAAAATGCTTGACGGTAGGCTTACTCCTTACCTTGAAGACGAGGACCAGGCCGAGAAGCTCTCATACGCTCTGAAGATCGTTATCAACATCGTCTATGGGCTGACATCAGCAAAGTTCGACAACCCCTTCCGTGATGTTCGAAATGTCGACAACATCGTTGCCAAGCGTGGCGCCCTGTTTATGATCGAACTCAAGAAGCTTATTCAAGAAGCTGGCTACACCGTTGCACATATTAAGACCGACTCGGTGAAGATCCCAAACGCCGATACTAATATCATCAATCTTGTTACCGACTATGGAAAGCTCTGGGGTTATGACTTCGAACATGAAGCAACGTATGATAAATTTTTCCTGGCCAATGATGCGGTATATGTTGCCAAAAAGGATCAGGAGTGGACCGCCGTCGGTGCTCAGTTCCAGCACCCATACGTCTTTAAGACACTATTTTCTGGCGATGAGATCGGTTTTGACGACTTTTGTGAAGGGCGATCTGTCACTCAAGGAACTATGTACTTGGACATGGACGCTCACGCGGAACACCGCGAAAAGAATTACCGCAACATGAAGCATCTCGGTCGTACTGGGCGTTTCGTTCCGGTAGTCGACCGCGGTGGAATTCTTTACCGAGTCAAGGACGACAAGTATTACGCAGTAGCTGGAACCAAGGGTCATCTTTGGTTAGAGGCCGAAGTGGCCAAGAATCTCGATGATATTGAGATCGACATGACGTTCTTCGACAAGTTGAAGAATGACGCGATCTCGACGATCGAGAAGTTTGGCTCGTTTGAGGAGTTTGTTGCATGAACAGAAACCCCAAAGCTCATCCATTCACGCCGACACAATTTGGGGGCGCTCAATGTAAATGGTGTCCCTTTCATAGAAATGCCCATGAGGATGCAGAGTTAGAGATCGAGTGGGCTTGTGTAGAATGTGGTTGCATTATTGACGAGGAGGTAGATCTCTACTGTCCTCGCTGTTGTCATTCGTATTTCAAACCAATTAAGAAGGAGCCTGCTAATGGCTAGAGAAGATAATACTGTGCTCATGGAGGGTGTCACCCTTGTCTTCCGCAACTTTGCGGGTAAGGAAGGGCAGTACAACCGAGCAGGCGATCGTAATTTTGCCGTTCTGCTTGATCCGGAGACAGCAGAGGCCATGCTCGAGGATGGCTGGAATGTCAAGACGCTGAAGTTGCGTGAAGATGCCGACGAGGGCGAAGTGCCTCAGCCCTATATTCAGGTGGCTGTCTCGTACAAGGGACGCCCGCCAGTTATCGCGATGATGACCTCTCGAGGCCGTACTAACCTCGATGAGGACCAGATCGAGACGCTCGACTTGGCCGATATTGTCAACGCCGACCTGATCATCCGCCCCTATGAGTGGGAGGTCAGTGGCAAGACAGGAATCAAGGCATATCTGAAGTCTCTTTTCGTTACTATCGAAGAGGATGCCCTCGAGCAGAAGTACGGTCAGATGGAGGCTAACTCATGACCATCGGTGGCATGATCGCAGTAGCGGTATTGGTTATTGTGTGCGTCGTGATTGGATATGCGATGGGCACCATGACGGATAATGATGAATAATGGCTAAGACCCTTTATGAATCCGATATTAAACTCGGCGAGAAATACGAATGTATTGATAATAAAGTGCAAGGCACTGCTATTGCTATTTATTTCTTTCGTCATGCCTGCGAGCGTGTAACACTCTCTCGTTTGGTTGAAGGAAAAATTGTAGAAGATACATTCGATGCACTAGAACTCAAAGCCGTTTCAACTGGGAAACCAGCTAAAGCAAAAAAGCCGGGTGGACCTTCGCGAGAAGTAAATCCTCGACGGCTTGTGTAGTATACAAATTAACCCCATTTATCAAGAAAGTAAATACCTATGTCAACTGTTGTTGAGACTACCAAGTACGTCCGCAAGCCGATGTTTGTGGATGCGGTCCAGGTTACTCAGGAGAACTTCACCCAGCTTGCCGACTGGTGCCAGGGTACGGTTCGTCAGAATGACACCAACCTCCCGGTGTCGTGGCAGACCGGCCAGGCGATCGATCCTGAGACGATGCACATCCACGTCCGCGTCCATCAGCCGAAGAACCCGAAGCAGACCGAGGCTCGGGTTGGCGACTGGCTCCTGTACATGGATCGCGGATACAAGGTCTACACCGATAAGGCCTTCCGCAATAACTTCCTCCCCGCCGCGGAGGAGATGATCGCAAGTCCTGATCAGTTCACGTTCGATGACGTCCAGGAGGCATTCCCCGGTTCGGTCGAGATCGACTCGGAGGGTAATGAGATTCCGTCGATGCCGGAGGCTTCGATCAAGGACAAGAACCCGATTGAGATGACCGAGGCTGAGCGTATCCAGCAGATCAAGGAAGAGGCGCGCGAGCAGTAAACTAGTAAAAGGGGTCTGGGCTTAATCGCCTGGGCCCCTTTACTGGTTCTATCTTTTTCCCTTTTAGACATTAGGAGAATCATGCCTTCAGTAAAATACAATGGTCCGCATGTAGTTCTTGCCAAGGACGAGATTCAATTGCTCTTCGAGCTGCTTCCGGCTACTCGAGAGTATGACGATATTCGTATGAAGTTCAACAATGCTCTCGATCGGGCTTGGGAGCAGAGCCAATACCCCAAGGGACGTACGACGGAGAGTTAAATATGATCCATCCAGAACTACAACCCCACCAGGAAAAGGCTCGCAAGCGGCTTCGTAACGGCTCTATCCTCTCGGGTGGAGTAGGGACTGGTAAATCTCGTGTGGCCTTGGCTTATTATGTCGTTCCGTTTGTGAATGATCCGCTGTACATCATCACCACAGCAAAGAAAAGAGATAGTCTAGATTGGGAAACAGAGGCCGCAGCGTTTGGTATTGGTAAGTCGGAGGATTCTACCACACAGGGTGTTCTGACTGTCGATTCGTGGAACAACATTAACAAATACAGCGAGGTCAAGAATGCATTCTTTATCTTCGATGAGCAGAGGCTGGTTGGAAAGGGAGCGTGGGTCAAGGCTTTCCTCAAAATCGCCAGAAACAACCAATGGCTCCTGCTCAGTGCGACACCAGGCGATACTTGGCTTGATTATGTCCCTGTATTTATCGCAAATGGCTTCTACAAGAACCGTACGGAGTTCATCCGAGAACACGTAATTTACGCCCCATATACGCAATTTCCGAAAGTTGACCGATATGTAGGCGTTCAGAAGCTGATCAAACTTAGGAATCAGATTCTTGTAGATATGCCCTACAAGCGTCAAACGACGCGACACACCAAGACTCTTTGGGTCGATCACGATGAAAAGAAGGTTCAGGAGGTGATAAAGAAGCGTTGGAATCCGTTTACAGATCTTCCAATTGAGAACCCTTCGGAGTTCTTTCAGGTTTTGAGACGGGTGGTTTTCCAAGATTCGTCACGCGTAGAAACCGTTTCTAAGCTCTTGAAGGCGCACGATAAGGTGATTGTCTTCTATAACTATAACTTCGAGTTAGACGCGCTTAGAGGGCTCTTAGAGGAGGTGTGTGTGGCAGAATGGAATGGTCAGAAGCACGAGGAAGTACCAAAAACCGATAAATGGGTATATTTGGTTCAGTATAGTGCTGGGTCTGAGGGTTGGAACTGTATCGAGACAAATGCGATGGTTTTCTACTCGTTGACGTACTCGTACAAGATGTGGGAGCAGGCCCACGGAAGGATCGATAGGTTGAACACACCGTTTGAGGATCTGTATTATTATGTTCTGCGGTCGAAAAGTGTGGTAGATTCGATGGTCTTTCAGGCTATCAAGCAAAAACGTAGCTTTCAGGCCAATGAAAATGCTGTAAAAAGGCTCTCCTGGGGGTAAAATCGCTCTGCCAACGGATTTGCCAAGATTATTTTTCAGTGTGTCTAAGGGGTCTAAGCCCTTATATTTAAAGGAAAAAGTACCCAATAACTATTTGCCAACGAAAAATGCGTAAAAAACTTTTATAGTTTTCAATCCCAATGTCTAAATATATGTCATATATCTCTATATTACCCTATTCTCTTTACGCGCGAAAAATATATTTTAGTTATTAGGTTACGTTCCTACAAAAGTTTTTTCCTCAAAAAATCTTGGCAAATAGTTATTGGGACGAAAACCCTTACACCGTAAGGCCTGGACTCGCTCAAGGCGGGTTAAAAATATGCTTGGCAAAATGCTTGGCAGACGTAAAAAGGACTAAATCATGCATAAATTGTGGCGAAATATTCGAGATTTTCCAGATTATATGGTTAGCAACGACGGTGAGATTATGAATGTTCAGACCGGACGAATTCTTCGTCAGAGCCAAAATCAGTCTGGAACGGCGACAGTAGGTATGATGTATGAAGACCCTAGAACCGCTAAGAAGGAGCAACACCATCGCTCTGTGGCGCTTATAGTGGCCTCTGAGTGGAATGTAGAGAAGCTTATGCCTTCATGCGATACACCGATTAATCTGAACGGCGATCGTATGGATAATAGAGTTGAAAATCTTATGTTCCGTCCACGGTGGTTTGCTGTTAAGTATAATCGTCAGTTTTCCCACCCATTTCCGTATCCTATTGTTACTCCAGTTATGGATATCGATAGTGGAGAGATATCGGAGAATTCTATGGAAGCAGCTATGCGGTATGGCTTGCTCGAGGAGGATGTTGTTCTTTCGATCGCAAATCGTACAGTGACGTGGCCAACGTATCAAAAATTTGAGATGATCCCTGAATAGTTATTGAGTCGTCTCGCAATCGTGGCATATAATAGAAGGAGAGACGATGGGCATTCTCGTCTTTGGATTTTTTTCGCCAGAGAGAGGATATCATGACCGAAGCAGCATATCAAGCACAGCTTATAAAGAGAATTAAAGGTCGCTTTCCTGATTGTATCGTGACGAAGAACGATTCGGCACACAAACAGGGGATTCCAGATCTTACTATTTTCTTTAATGATATGTGGGCAATGCTCGAAGTAAAAGCACATGCCAATGCTTCGATCCGCCCAAACCAAAAGTATTTTGTTGAACGATTAGATACTATGTCGTTTGCCGCGTTCATCTACCCCGAGAATGAGGAGGATGTATTGGATGAACTTCAATCAACATTCGAATCTCGCCGGGGCCCACGCATTTCTCAGTCCTAGTTCGTATCATTGGATTAACTACACAGACGAAAAGCTTGCACATCGATTCGCGACAAGTCAAGCTGCTATTCTCGGTGTAGAACAACATCGGTTCGCAGCAGAAGCAATCGATAAAGGTTGGAT
>WBZT01000985.1_pt1 | contig 21826 bp, 19 predicted proteins | sample 5204241 | NCBI WGS metagenome assembly WBZT01 (sample SAMN12344358, study PRJNA552823) | activated sludge metagenome | biome: Activated sludge suspended growth; feature: Nitrification reactor; material: Wastewater; isolation source: activated sludge from nitrification reactor of wastewater...
TCTCCGGCATTGTCGAGCGTAGTTCGCGGAAGTTGGTCAAATTATAATACCGAAAACTTCAACATCTCACCCCAATCAATTCCGTTGCCTGTGGACCTGATCAGTTTCACGGCGGAATGCCGACAGGAGATGGTAGAAGTGAAGTGGGCTACTGCATCGGAAGTCAATTGCAGTCACTTTCTACTGGAACAAAGCGAAGATGGCAGTAATTACATCTATGTTTCGCGCATAGAAGGGAACGGCACCACCAGCACCATTTCACAGTATTCCATGACCCTTCCTGGTACCGGGGTGAGTTACTATCGACTCACTCAGGTAGACTATGACGGAAAAACGGAATCCTTCACACCCGTCTTGTCCATTTGCGAATCATTGAATTACTCAGAGCTTATCGGTTTACATCCAAATCCTTCGTCTTCCATCGTCAATATTGATCTCGCACCCCATCAATCCGGTCTTGTGCGATTCCGGATCTACGATGCATTGGGCGCATTGGTTGTGAATGAAACCCGTCAAGTCAAAGACGACCTGCAACGTCAAATTGTCGATATCTCATCCTTGTCCGCCGGTGTGTATCATTTCACTATGGAAACCGCTGATCGTTCTTATTCAGCAGTATTGCTCCGACAATAAGAATCGGATTCAACCAGGTGAACATCGACACCTGCAACGCCTATCAATCCAGCCTGACCTTCCCGATCGATGTCGGCCAGAACCCTCCCTCGGGAATCACCTGGTACGACCATCCGTCGATACCGGAGTTGCACGGACTCGTACAGGCGGTGACCGGCATCAATCAGGGACTCATCGCCTACACGATGAACGCAACGATGGATTCAATCGTGAACAAGCAGTACTTTCTGCGTTACGAGTACGGTCGCGTCCGCGATGCCTGCGCCGGCCCTGACGGAAGTTTGTATTTCATCGCCTACGACCGTTCCTCGCCGCGGATCATGCGGGTGCGGAACGCGTTGAATACGGGTGTGTCATCCACAACATTCCCCGAGATAGCGGTATTTCCGAATCCATGTACCGATCGAATCCGGTTTTCGACCGCACTTCCTCCCACGACCACCTCCGCCGTCCTTCGCAACATACAAGGCGAAATCGTGTTACACCAAAAAGTCGAAGGGAATGCCGGACTGCTGGATGTTGGGATGTTGCCGGCAGGAGTGTACTACCTGCAGGTCGGCAACAGCGTTCCGAAAATGCTGCTAAAGTTGTAAGTAAATTCCGTGAAAATCCGTACGATCCGTGTGCTCCGTGTGCCTCAATACAAGGCACACCGATCAACCGATCAACCCATCGTTTCAATCAGGTGGAAATAATCCTTCCGCCCCAGCTTCTGCAGCATCCGCACATGTGAACGAAGCGCCTTTCCGAAAGATGGATAAACCGTATACGGAACACCGAACTCCTTCGCCGTCTGCGCAACGATGGGCGCCAGCTTGGGGTAATGGATATGACAGATCCTCGGAAAGAGGTGATGAATGGCCTGGTAATTCAATCCGCCGACATAAAAAGTAATGATCGGGTTACCCGGGGCAAAATCGGCCGTGGTGCGCAACTGGTGAATGGCCCATTCCGTCTCGAGGTTGCCTTCCGCATCCGGCATGGGAAATTCCGCTGCTTCCACGACATGCGCAAGCTGGAAAACCACACTCAGTACCGTGCCGGCGATCAGGTGAAGCAACAGGAAGCCGGCGAATAATTTCAGGAATGAAACCTCCAGTACGAGTGCCGGCAATACGAGCATATAGCCTACATAGAAAACCTTCCATACAACCAGCGAAAGGATGGTGCCCACTTTCTTCCAACCGGTTTCTTTATTCAATCCTTTGCGCTGATAACGGAAATGCTGAATCAGATCCTTGAGCAGCACCCAGTAAAAGGTCATGATCGAATAGAGCACGAAGGCATACAGAAACTGGAACCGCTGAATCGAACGGTGCTTACCGGCCGGCGAGAACCGCATCCCCAACTTATCGTTCACGTCTTCGTCCGCGTTGTAAACATTCGTATAGGTATGATGCAGGATATTATGCTGGGCTTTCCAGTTACGCGCATCTCCTCCTACTACATTCAGGGTCTTACCCATGATATAGTTCACGGTGTCGCTCGACGAATAGGCCTTGTGATTGGCGTCGTGCATGACACTCATGCCGATACCGGCAAGGCCGAAGCCCATCAGCGCCCAGCAGGCCCAAAATCCCCAACCGGTAGCCGTTCCGCTGATCAACAAGGCATACGGAACGAAATACAAAGCCAGCATGAAGATGGTTTTGAATACCATCGCGGCATTCGCATGCGGACTGATACCATTGGAGGTGAAGTAGGCATCAACTCGCTTTCTTAATTCGAGAAAAAATCGGGTATGACTGGAATTGACGAATTTCAGTTGATGATCCATAATAATACGGGAATTTGTGGGAAAAATACAAAGTTTTCCCTCGACCTATTCTGGCAAGTAAGTAAAAAAACGGCAGTCTGGGTCTGACATTTCTCTCAAATTTTCACGATTGGGGCAATTCTACTTCTAAATCACGGCGATACCCGGTCCTGAATGAAGAGTTTTAACTAACGGGGACTTCCATTCTTCACGACCAGCCGGCAATGACTACGCGTTCCGACCTGCAGGTGCAGCAGATAAACTCCCTCCGGCAAGGCTCCAAGGTCGAGTTGATCGGTATGCGCGATCGCGTAAACTTCCCGACCGCTGAGATCGGTTACCTGCATCCAATCGGGAAAGAGCCCTGTGACCCGAATTATTCCGGTGGTCGGGTTCGGAAAGATGTTCAGCGTCTCCGCTCCATTTTCCCCGAGCGTTGTCGGCAAACGATCGGAAAACTGCTGCACGACCGTCGTGACGTAATTGCCGCTCAGCCAATCGGAGCGGGAGAGATACACATTGCACTCCGCATCCAGTGTCATGCCGCCGGGCTCCATGACCATGCGCGTCGTATCGATCCACCGCACGGTCCCCGAGGTATCGAAGCTGTTAATGGCCAATACGGTTCGTTCACTATCGAGCGCGTGCCGGCTCAACACGTAAAAATCTCCTCCGCAGGCACCGATCTGAACCGCGCCGCCGGTTCCATTTTGTACAGCGAGTGAGTCGAGGTCACTCAGGTAATCGCGCCGGAAAACGGATACACCAGCCGTATCGTATTTATACACCGAATAGTCGAAGTTGGTCCAATGACCACCCGAAAATGAACTGTCGGGAATCCAATAGCGATAATTGAACAAGAGATACGGGTTGGCACCGTCGAACGCCAGGTCCACCGGCGCGATCGAAGCGGAATCATGCGTATAGGGCAGAGACCAGACGTTTGAACCGGTCGCGACATCCAGCTTCTGCAACCAGAGTTGTCCGTTCTGTCCGTGAGAGCGATAGAAATAACCGAGTCCGTCAAGCTCCAGCCGGCTAGTGCTCGATGGAATCAGGTTCCCATTGGAGAAACGAATCCAGTTCAGGCTTCCTGCAGGACTCACGCTGAAATAATAGTTGCGGATGATCGCGGCCAGGCCGTTCCCTCCGTTTCCGGTGCAGATGATCGTACCGGCGGCATCAATCTCCATATCCGTGATGGTCTCAAACAAATTCACCCCGACAGGACCCTGGTCCGGGATCGAGATATCCCATAGCAAGGTCCCATTCGTCGTATCGAAAGCAGCCAGCGCGAAGTCGTCACCATCCACGGGGTTCACTTCGTTGACCATGGCAACCACGAGTGAACCGTTCGGACTGAACCTCGCGATCAGCGGTCGCACCGACATATAGGGATAGGCCCAATCCTGTTGCCAGCGCAAGGTGCCGTCGAGGTTGTAGCGTCGCAGACGGAAATCCCGGTTCATCAGCGAGTCGTCATAACCTCCCAGAAAGATCGCGCCGTCGTTATCCACCGGAACGACCAGATGATAAATCGCCTGGCAACCGCTGAAACAACTATCATTGACGATCTCCCAGCGTTGGTTACCATGTACGTCGTAGGCGAAGAAGCGATCGATCAACCAAAAGCTGGTCGCGTCCTGGGTATTTTGGATCGTGTAGGTGTTGCCGGATGCATCGGTTGCCGCCGCACGTAGCATATTGGCCTGCGCTGTCGGGGTTCGCTCGCTGACGGTCCATTGCAGGCGTGACTGGGCCAGACAAGCGGTCGAGATCAGCAGGAGAGTAAAATTGAATAAATACCGCATGGGAGACGATTCAAGCTTGAACGAACCTCGAAAGAATGCCATTAATAACCAAGCTGAAATTGACGGAAACCCACTTCGGAGTGGTTAACAGCCGTGATTTTACACTCGGCTGACAGCTTTCTTTTCCAGTAAGGGTGCGCCGGATATTCCGAAGAGTACAGAACCAAGTCGGATCAGTATACTACGATCCGTATCCGTTCGCCGGTGCGAGTTACCAGGAGATAAACGCCGCTCGCAAGACCCTGAAGGTCCATAGAAGTCTGGCCTTCAGTGAACCTAAGCATCCGACCGGTCTGATCGAACAGACTGGCGTCGATGCTCCGACTGAAAAAAATCTGTCCGTCGTGAACGGGATTGGGCCATACCAGCAGCTGTTGCGCAATCGGAGCATTCGGCAATCCAACCGACAGGTCCACATTCGTAGAATCCGGCGTCGGGATGGAGAAGTCGCGCCAATCCGGATCACCGTCGCCGTCACGTCCATACGAATGATCGGGCTGTACATTGGTATAACAGATCTGGTCGGAGACATTTTCATCCGGTTTGATCAGGTAAACGCAATCGTTCAGGCCATTCAGCACGAACCAAAGGTGCAAGGCTCCCTGACCCGGTGCTGCATCGGCCCACAACAGGCGGAAACCATCGCCGGGGATCTTGGTGGAATCGTTATCAAACGGGAAGCGGTACCAGGTTACCGGATTACCCAGGGTGGCGGTGTTGGCCATGTACCATCCGGCCAGGTCGATCGTGTCCGGGAAGGGGTTATACAATTCGACCCAGGCGTCGAACTCACCCTGCTCGTCGGCGATGGTCGACAGGTTGACCGGCTGCACTTCATTGATCAGCACATTGACCGGCGTAAAGTTCCAGTTCGTTCCTCCGGGCGTCGGCCCGGTAAAGGTGACCTGTACCGGATCACCATCCGCGCGACGACCATACGATTCGTCGGCTGCAAGTAACGGATAACACAACGAATCGGAACGCGTGAGGCCGTCGGGCTTGGTGAGATACACACATGCCGGACCGTTCGACAGGATAAAGTTGGCGTGTGCCGCTCCTTCAACCACTTCATTGTCCGACCATACGAGGAACAATCCACCGGGAGGTATGCGCAGTGAATCGTTGTTGAGCGGGAAGCGATGCTTCAACGGTTGCGACGAAACATCGCTGATATACCAGCCGCCTAAGTCCAGCGTATCCGGATTGGGGTTGTAGATCTCCACCCAGGGATCGAAGTCGCCGTAATTATCGGCAGCGGAATTCGTGTTCACCGGCTGAACTTCATTCAGCAAGGCCGTGGCAGCTTGCGGACTGTAATTGGTTGCACCCGGCGTCGGCACCGGGAAGTTGATCCATACCGGATCGTCGTCGAACTGGCGTCCGTAGGACTGGTCCGCGGCGATCGCGCCGAAACAGATCGAATCGGAGCCCGCTTGATCCGGTTTGTACAACCAGATACAGGCGGGGCCGCCATTCAACTGGAAGGGTACATGCAGGCTGCCTTGCCGGGTTTCATTATCCGCGTACACCAATAAAAATCCGCCGGGCGGAATACGCAACGAATCGTTGTCGAAAGGAAAACGGAACTGTCCGGGATTCCCGACGAGGTTGAACAGGAACCAGCCACCCAAATCAACCGTATCGGGATTCGGGTTGTGCAGTTCGATCCAGGGTTCGCGTTCTCCGAAATTATCCGTAACCGAATTCGTGTTCACAGTAAGTACTTCGTTGATGACGATCCGCTCAGCTCCTACCTGTACGTTGGTCGCGCCTGGTGTGGCGGGATTGAAGTCGATCCAGCTGTTGGCTCCATCATACGTGCGCCCATACGACACATTGGCCACGGCAGCGCCAAAGCAAATGTTATCGGAGATGGAGATCGCATCCGGTTTGTAGAGATAAACACAATCACCGGAAGCGCTCAGCCCGAATGTCGCATGCAGGACGCCCTGCTCGGGTTGCCCGTCGGCCCAGACGATACGGAAACCGTAGGGCGGCACTTTGGTGGAATCGGTTCCGTGCGGGAAACGGTACCGGGTCGGATGCGCGGGATCGTCACTGGCAAACCAACCCGCGAGATCAAGGGTGTCGGCGGTTGGGTTGTAGAGTTCGAACCAGTCGTCGAACTGCCCGTAATTGTCGGCAATCGTCCCGGTGTTGGAAGCCATTACCTCGTTGATCAATAAACTCGCGGCCGGGATCTCCTGGTTGGTGGCGGCTGGTGTGGGCGTTGTAAAAAATACCCATGTGGCGGAACCGTCATACGAACGGCCAAAGGATTGATCCGACTGGATCGACGGTAACCGAATGGAGTCTTCCACGCTCGAGGCATCCGGACGATACAACACGACCAGGTCGCCCGAAGCATTGAACTTGAACGGAAGGTGCAGGGCTCCTTGCTCCGCGTCATCGTCGGCCCATAAAAGCAGATGTCCGTACGGGGCGATCTTTGTTGAATCGTTTCCGACGGGAAACTGAAAGCGCGTCGGCAGAATCAGATTATCAGTGACATAATACCCGGCCAGGTCGACCGTGTCGGCGTTCGGGTTGTAGATCTCCAACCAGTCGTCGTATTCCCCGTAATTGTCCTGCACGGTGAAATTGTTCGAGGCTTGTGCTTCGTTGATCACGACCCGCAAGGGAGCACGATAGGAAGTATCGACATCGAACAAGGCCGTCAGCACCGTGTCGCTGACGAGGTTAAGCTGGATGGTCGCGTTGGTGTCGTTCGACTGCAACCAGCGTACGAAGCGGTAGCCGGGTTTTGGAACCGCCGTGAGCGGAACCGGTACACCCTGGAAGTAATATCCTGCCCAGGGAAAAACGTTGGTGGTAGTACGCGGTGTTGATGGATCGAGAAAAACGGTATTGACCCGGATATTCCCCTTGGCGGTATCGCTTACGTTCAACGATACGCGTCGAAACGCGGGTAGGGAAAAGGTTGTCAGGATCTGCTGCCGGCAGAATTGCTGCCGCAGGTTGACCCACCACTTCATACTGTCCGTCTGCGCCTGCCAGTTGGCGTTGCACTGCCAGCGGTCGCGGTACTCCTGCATGTAGGGTGATAGCTCGTTCCGCAATTCGTCCACCTTCGCCTGCATGAGCGCGGGCAGGAAGTTAGTGTTCATGTAATCCGCGAACAGGTTGATCCAATTGTCACGGAACCCGGTATTGGCCAGCAGCGCGACCAGCATGGGAGATGGACCGTAACCCCTGCTGCCGAGAATCGCCTGCTGGAACATATCGTACCATGGATTCAGGTAATAGGCGGTAGTGTTGTCCATGTCCCATTGGATCCATTTGAACTTCCCATCCGGTGTACGCGGACGCCAGACGGCTTCATTCTGCCCGGGCCAGTCGCCACGGGAGAAGTAAATGCTCGAAACGTAGTTGAGCATGAAATTCTCGACGTCCATCTTCGTCTTTACGTACGCATAGTTGGCCGAATCCGCCATGTTATTCGTCGTGACGAATTGTTCGAGCTGCGACCAGGCAAGCGTATCGCCCTCAATGGCTATGTTATCCTGCAGATCGACGATATCGAACCCGGGATTGTCCTTGTCGATCAGGTAATGGTCTTCGAAGTATTCTTCGTTCCGGTTCCGTTCTCGCAATTCGTGCAGTCCCCAATATTCTCCATCGATGAAGACGACACAGGGACGATAAGCTTCATAGTCGAGCGTAGTCTTATGGAAGAACTGAGCCGTATAGGCGTCACGGAAGAGCGCGAAAGCCCGGTCGCTGCCCCAACTGCGGAGCTTGAGTTTGTCGAAGGAAGTCAGGTAACGCGCGGGGCCCGGTGTATTCGCGAAGAAGGGATAGCGGATCTTGCCTTCCCCCAGATCCGTCGTTGCCGTGACATCAAGTCCCTTTTGAGGACTCGATCGGGAAGTGACCCCGTTGATGGAGATCCGGAAGTTACTGTTCACGACCTGCTGCCCGCCCGGCATGAAAAACTCGACGTTCGCCTGTCGGTTCCAGTCGAAATAGTAGTTCGCCTGAAACGTATTGGGCACATAGTTGATTCCCGGCACATAGATTCCGACCGTATCGTTGAACAGGTTGCGCGGATCGGAGACCAAAGAGACCACCGGCAGACTTCCATACCGCGTTGCCATGGCCGGATCAATGAAATACGATTGCGTGGAAACGGGGCCGGGCAAGAACGAACTCTTGAAGGCGCGCGCCCTGACCACGTTGCATTTGTAGACATTACCCAAAGGTGGGTTCCAGTCAGGCAGCCAAGCGTGCACTTTGTAACAGGTCCGGATCGTGGAATAGAAATTCGTATCGGCCGCACGGCTGTCTACCGTGATCGGTCCGGTGTATGGGGTCGAATTCGCTGTCGGCTCGGAACCGTCGAGGGTATAACGGATGGTGACGGTAGGGTCGGGATGCGACAGGGTGAACGTCTGAGCGGAAGGATAAAAACCGCCGGCCAGCGAAAACGTTACCGGCTCGGTGACTGCGCCTTGAAAAGCTGTTGCGAAATTGTTCGATGCAGCCGGTGTGGCAACCGAGAGGTAAAACTGGTTGACGCTGCCATTCGGAAGGCGGCCGAACGAACGGTCCGGAGGCATGTAAATAGCCAGGAGATTATCCTGTACAGCGCCGGAGGAGTCACTAAGGTAAATCGTTTCGCCCCTGGAGTCGATCGAGAAGCTGGTATGAAAAGGGGTACTGACGGCCCGGTTCTTTCCCGAACACCAGATGCGCAGGAAGCTACCCGCATTCAGCGTGTAATTCGGAAACCGCCATTTGAACAGACTATCGACATTGTCGGACAATCCCCAGTTCAACAAATTGACCGGCGTGGCGGATGTATTGTACAACTCGATCCAGTCGGAATAGTCGCCATCGGAATCGGTGACCGTGCCCTGGTTGTTGGACATGAACTCGTTGAAAACGACGGCTGCATCCGATCTCTGAAGGGAGAAGGCCAGGATAAGCAACAGGAATATGCGGGGTTTTCGCATGATTAGATTAACAGGTAATAACCCGTAAAGTTCCTTGCTGGAGGGCTAGCCGGAACATCGGGAGTCAACGGCTTTCACACAAGCGCGTGTCAGCAGTACGATTAGCATCAAGAAGGCACCTCAAGGCCGGATAATGGTAACCGCCTTCGTGCGCAGGACACCATCGGCCCGTAAACTCAACAGGTAGCGACCCGACTCGAATCCGTCGATCTGAATGGTGGCGTGCTGCAAACCGGGAGTACTTCCAGCGTCCAATTGAGCCTTCCAGACTATTCGTCCGATAGGATCCGTGAGTAGCAGGACTGCGCCGGAGGAGTTGGGCAGGAAGTAATCGAAGTCGAGGTGATCGCTTGCAGGGTTAGGATAAGGGGAATACAACTGCGGTGTATGGGCAATCGAACTTGCCAGTGGAGGAAGTCCGGTCGCGACTACGTTGCTGTCGATGATGATGTTCTCATCGCCCGGCAGGTAATAGGTGTAGCTGAAATAGACGAGCATCATCTCGTCGGTGGTCGCTTCACCGAGGAAGACCGGCGCCGGTGGATCGTTGGGGTTTTCCGGATTGTTGGTGGTATTGTCGTAAAAAGCTTCCGAGTACAGGGTGGTGCCGGCCGACAGGTGGAGAACGCGAGGAAAGGTGTAGAGTCCCTGCCAATGGAAATCCCATTCGGGGATGTCGATGAACGGGATCGTATCGTTGGAGGGCGTCACCCCGAACGATCGTATGCTGCGTCCGATCAGGTGCATGTGTGGGCCAACGGAGAGGGCCGAAACACCGATTGGTAACTGGTAATGAGAATAAAACGTGCGGACAGAATCAGCGGGAATGTAGAGTGGACCATTGTCGAGGTTGAAGTGCGACAGGGGCGATGCGATGTAGACCCGTCGCAGCGGACCGGGGTTCAGCCGGAAGCGCACTTCGGTGGAATCGGTCTGCCCAATGGTACCACCGGGATAGTGGACCTGGAGAATGATGTTGGTGTTCGCGGGCAGCAGGATGCCCATGCCGTTGGGTTGGGACATCATACCCTGTCCGGGTACCCACACACCGATCAGGTTGGAACTCGAAGATCCGGTTCCTCCAAAGTTGGTGTAGCCGGGACCGGGATCGGCGGCGTCGAGCTGGGCCGGAACGCCGGAGGTGTCTTCGAAGATCAGGACATGGTGTACGATACCCCGGTTGCCCGGCAGCGCTTCGATCTGCGTGATGTACTGATCGGCCGATAATCCGGTCGGGATAACGAAGCAACGATAGAGATCCGTCGTAGTGCTTACCGTATAAGGAGTCATGCGACTCACCAGATCGGGATTCTGGAGTTCGGCGAGTCCGGAATAAACCGGCGGATCGGGAGCCAACGCCGTATCCCCTTCGGGTGCGCCATCGGTCAGCCAATCGGCAATGCGATCGCGATCCGACTGACTCAACACCCGTTGATGCGCAAATCCGCTATAAGTGGGATCGGGCGGCCAGGGCGGCATCGTGCGGTCGGCTACCGCATCGGCAATATCATTCGCATTGTCATAGGCATCCGCATAGCTCATCAACGAAAACGGCGCGATGCCGGCAGCATTGTGACAGGATGTACAGTGCGCGTAGAGGATCGGCGCCACGTGCTCGGACCAGGTGGTCGTTTGCGCGAACGAGGGTGCAACTGCCAGACCTAGCAGAAAGGTGAATAGAAATTTGTTGAAAGTCATAGCAGACGCAACTTGTCCCATGAAGGTAGCGATTTTATTGATTCGGGTGTCCGGGGCAGTAAAAGCCGTATACGAATAACCCCTCAACATTCAAGTTGATTATTACGGCAAAAGCTTCCATGACTCTTCTGGCAAAGTTGAAAGGGCTTGATTTACCCTTGAGAGTCGTGTGATTGGTCGACGGTATGCTTTTCCCTAATTGAAAAGGGCCTTCGAAAAACGACGGTCGTTGAATTTATATACCCCGTCACCATTCGTCCCAAACCAAAGCTGTCCCTGCTTGTCCAGATAAATCGTTTCAATCGCGCAATCGGGTAACCCATCCGCTGGTGTATAATTGATCAGGCTTTCTCCGTCATATCGCCATACACCGGCATCCGCCGTTCCGATCCACAGGTTACCGGCATTATCTTCATTCAACGACAAGACCCGCGCCAGTGTACCTGGCAGGACACGACCATTCCGAATAAATTCAGGATTTGCCAGCCCTTTCTCTTCGGTAACGTTTGTCAGGTCTTTTCCATCGTAACGGAACAATCCTCTTCCATTATTTCCAAACCAGAGGGTACCGTCCCGGGATTCGAATAGGGCCAGGACAGCCGGTCCTTTCAGACCCGATTCGGTGAACCAGGTGAACGACTTTCCATCGAACCGACAAACACCCCGCGCCTGGGTGCCAAACCACCAATTTCCATTCCGGTCCTTCAGGAGCGAATAGACGCCGTAGGCGCTTAATTGCGTCGGGGCTTGCCGGGATGTCGATGCGTTAGCCGTGACCTCCGGGAATGGCAAGTAGGTCATGGATTGATCATGGTATCGGTATGCGCCTCCGCCGGCAGGGAACCATGAATCGTCTTTCCCGATGGTCCAATCTTTCCCGGAGCCGGAGGTATAGTTATCCGACGCGGAATAAATTTTCTTACCGTCGAAATAACTGACTCCGTATCCTCCCGTGGAAAACCAGATTCTTCCGGAAGCATCCTCCTGTATTTGTCGTACCTGGTTTTGACGCAGTCCGTCTTTCTCAGTAAACACAATCAATGATTTCCCATCGTACCGAAATGCGCCTTCGTTTGTACCGAACCAATAGTGATTCTTTCTATCCTGCATGATGGCAAGAACGCCTTTGTCAAGCTTGTCCACCCGGTTTTCCGTAAAATCCTGATCAACAGCGCTTGCAGTCGGGGCAGCAGTTTGAACTACCTGACTGGTCGTATCGATTGCCTGTTCGCTCTTTGGTTTAGGTTTCTCCATACACGAGCTGATCAATATCAAACAGCAGCTCGAAATAAAAATCCGAACACTCATCATTTCCGACACATTATTAGCAATAAAAGATTACACAAGTGTACATTAAAAAAGCAATTGCCGGCAATTGAGATCAAGCGGCGTAACAGACATTGTTTTAAATCATTTTCCCTGTTCATGCATTGAGACACAATTGCTAACTTCAAGATTGTTGTCGATTGAATTGAACGAAGGTATTCTGCTTCGACTATGGCGTTTTCATTTCCGGGTGTTGGCGAACAATCAAATAGTTCAAAACCAGCACAAGTAGTTTGGGCGCCAGCAGCATGGTATAAAATGCCAGATAAGAAATGGTCACTTCCGGTGGCGGAGCTGCCAACATGAAGAGATGCTGTCCTGAAGCCGAATCGGGGAATACAAAGTTCTGCACGTAGTTCCAGCCAAAATGAATTGCGAAAGGCAGGTGTATGGAAAAAGTTCTGGCGTACGCATAGGCCAATAGGAGTCCCATCATAAAAGTGAACGAGAAGACGAGGATCATCTGTGTCAGGTTTCCGAAGACTCCCGCGTTCATCCAATGCAGCAGCGCGAAGAGAACCGAGGAAACAACCACGGCATTTCTCCGGCCGATTCTTCTGATCAGGATATACAGCAGCGCGCCTCTGCAGAGCAGCTCTTCCGTCAAGACCGTCCGGACCTGATACCAGCTCTCCTGTAATACCGACTCCAGTGTCAGGGAAGGAGCGAGCGCATAAACTTCCTTCACGAAATACATACGCAGTAAATATGACGATACCGATACGACTGCCGAAGTAATCAAGAACAAGAGGAAGTACTTCGATCGCTTCAGGGTCGGAGTCAGTCCCAGAACAGCCAGGTCCTTTTTCTCCAAGAACCGAAGCAGCAACCAGGAGACCGCCAGTAAACCGATCAGTTGAAGCATTGCTTTATTCCAGAATATTGAGGTTGGAAATGACGATCTCTCGCCGCTTTATAGCACACAGTGGTAGCATATAAAACAATTAGCCGAAAAGTACATCTTTGGAAAGGCTGTAAAAAGAAGCGAACAGGTTGGCATGGAAATACATCCCATCCATTTCCATGCAATGCATTACTTCATCGAATGCAGCGCCACCCGGTTTCCTTCAGTATCCATGAAGTGGGCCATGAAACCGTTCTGACCGATGGACGTTTTGGGCAGCAGGATCTTTCCTCCTGCTGTTTCCACCCGCGAAAGCGGACCGCTGAGGTCCTCGCCTCCGTTCAGGTAGACAATTGTCCCTTTGTCCGATGGTTCATATCCTTCGCATTGAACGAGTCCGCCGCCTACCCCTTCCTGATCCCAGGCGATGATCCCGTAACGACCATCGGGAAACGGCATCTCGCCAATCTCGGTGCCCAGCAACTTCGAATAAAATGTCTTCGCCCTTTCGAAATTCTTGACCGGTATTTCAAACCAGTTGAGTGCGTTTTTCATCGTGTCAGTTGAAATTGATTGTTGAATAGCCGAAGGCTCATGCATTGTTGGTTGATTGTCCGGCCATCATACCTGTGCCGTGGAAGTTACAAATTCATGCATTGCGAAAGAAACAAACCACAGTTACAAGTTTCAAGTTACCGTAACCGCATAAGGACTGGGGGGAGAGCAAGCAGGGCACCCTGGTTTCCGCCCTTCTGCTGTACCTAAGCTCCGGCACAATCGTTGGTTAGCGATCCACATGCGTTACTTCACAGCCCTGCTGCTCTTCTTCTCTACCATCGCCTTCGGGCGGGAACCCAGAACCCTGAAAACCGACACCGGACAGGTGGTCCTGCATTTTCACCGGAACGGGCATACTTCGACGGTGGAATGGACGGACCTTGCAGGTCGCTATGGCGTCAGTTACGCGCTCGATGCGAAAGGGAAAGAAATCCTGCGCTTACAGACACGGCGCTTCGCGGGACATGCAACAGTACACTTTTCCTATCATGCAAACGGATCGGTAGCGCTGGCCGAATATTCGAATGCGCCGGATGCCGGTATCCAGTGGTACCGGGCAAGGTATCGCTTCGATGAATCAGGAAATCAAACAAGCTTTGAAGAACAAGGACATGATAATTACGGACCGCTGCCAAGGCCCGGGATAAGGCCATCTGAGCGGATGCCGGCACCGCGCGAAGCCTGTCAGGAGCCAGTGGTCAACACGTACTTTATCGTGAATCCGTTGGACTATCCCGTTCTGGTCCACCTGCTACCGAAGCATCCTTCACCTGCATCGAAGGACACTGCCTGCATTGTCTATCCGGCCGATACACTCAAAGGCGGAGCCTGGATCACGGGGGATGCCACCGGGGATGTTGGTGCTGTTTTAGACTGGCGGCTGACCGCCTTGAAAAACGGGAGTTTGAACATCCAACCGATCATTGTCAAAACAGAAATTCGGGTTCAGGGCTCCAGGCAACGCGACCATTTTCTGGTCCTGGGGGTCGGCCGGTGACGGAAGTCAGTATTTTTTCTGATCTTCATCAAAGCGTACGCATTCAGCTATTGATATTTTTAAAACTGTCGTTCGATTGATGATGAAAACACCTGCTTCGCGCCTGGCATTTTTACTTTTAATCCTGTTGCATCTGACCCTGGGCTTTTCGGCAATCGGTGGCGGACTTTTGCTGATGCTGGAACCCGACGGCGGGCTATTGCACATGCAACAAGGGTGGTTGCATGGATCCGTGTTTCCGAATTTCTTCCTGCCGGGACTGATGCTCACCACAGTGATCGGGATCATTCCCTTACGTGTCGCATTCGGGCTGAATAGCGGTTTAAAGCGTTGCAGTCCTGGTTATATCAATGTGTACCGCTCCAGACACTGGGCCTGGACCTGGTCACTCTACTACGGAATCATCCTGTGCGCTTGGATCGCTATCCAGCAATTGCTGACCCAATACTTCATCCTGCAGCCGGTCATCCTGCTCTCCGGGATCCTGATCATCGTCCTCACACTGACACCCTCCCTGATGCACCGCTACCACATGAACCCCAGGGAACAACTGGAAGCGGAGACCAGAGAATGAGGGTGGTACAGGGTTCCGAGTTCCGGGTTTCGGGTTGACTACTATGACCCGGAACACGAAACGCGGAACCCGGAACAATCAACCCAAATCATGCGCATTTTACTACTCATCCTCCTTCTGCTCCATGGCCTGATCCACCTGATCGGTTTCGTGCATGAGTTCCAGTTGGCAAATGTCCGACAACTGCGTGGCAAGCTATCCGTTCCCGTAGGTTCGATCGGCTTGAAGGTGTTGGGTGTACTGTGGCTTGCAACGACGGTTTTATTCCTGCTCGGCGCAGTACAAGTGTTGCGTTCACAGGAAAACTGGTCTATCCTGGTATTGATCGCGATTGCGCTTTCACAGCTACTCATCCTGCTCTACTGGAAAGATGCCAAAGCGGGCATGGCGGCGAATATCCTGCTCTTGCTCCTGGCACTGCCTGCACTTAAAGAAGTGCGCTTCAAGTCGGAGAACGAATCGTTGAAGCAGGCAATGCTCGATCAAGCAGAAATTTTCCAGCCGGATTCCAATCGGATGGGTGAACTACCAGCGCCGGTTCAAGCCTGGCTACTTTCACATGCCGGAGGCCACCTCTCCGGAAAGCGATATGTTTCGCTGAAACAGACCGGCAGTATGCGGAGCAAGACGGATGGAAAGTGGGTGCCGTTCCAGGCGGAACAGACGGTGACCTGTAATCCTGCGGCTTTCCAATGGAGTGTCCGTATGGACATGGCGCCCGGTTTGTTCGTGCTGGGTCGTGATCGGTTTGAAAACGGCAAGGGCCGAATGTTGATCAGGATGTTAGGACTGTTCAGTATCGCTGACGCGCAGGGACCGGAAACCGACCAGGGGACGCTGGTTCGTTACCTCGCGGAAATGATCTGGTACCCCTGGTTCGCTTTATCACCTGACATCCTTTGGGAAACAATCGATGAACACCGCGCAATGGCAACTCTCCGCATCCGGGGAACGGAAGGCAGCGGAGTTTTTACTTTTAACGATCAGCATCGTCCCGTAGCGTTCAATGCACAACGTTATTACGACCGAAAAGGAACCTCGACGCTCGAACATTGGCATGTGGAGATGGACCCGACTTCCTACCGGGAGTTCGATGGTGTTTCAGTTCCGACAAAAAGTGTCGTGCGTTGGGATCTGGAAGGTGGAAAATTCGAGTGGTTGCAATTGGAAGTCACGAGCATGACCATTCGGGAAAATCGTCAACCCTGATCGTGTATTCATTCACCGGCCGGTTGGTATCAGGCAGGTCTCCTTTCGCCAGGTACGCAGCGAACGATCTACACGTTGTCCGGCGCAGTCGAGAAATTCACCCTGTCCGTTCTTGCGCAGTTTTCGGGCACGGCCGTGGCGGATCTCGTCGATGAGTCGCTGCTCCAACTGTTCTTTTGAAAAATGCGCGCAACCTTCGCCAATGCCCGCGCCCAATCGGTTGTTCCAGCGGTCCATCACCGATGACATGGAATCGGGCAGATGGACCTCTTCCACTTTTCCGCTTAGATAGTCCTGATAATTACCCAACTCATGGGCTTCGCCGAGTTTCAACGCTTTCTTCCTCCCGATCGACTGCGTGAGTCGGGCCATCCAGTAAGCATGCCGGAACGCGTCCACTTCCCCTCCATCCTTATCATGATCCAGTCGCGCGTCCTGTTCCAATTTCGTTGCAAGGTCACGCGCCTCCAGCGAAATGCGGTAAGCGCGTTTCGCGACAAACAAGTGCCCGATGACCCACCGCTTTTCCGCTTTGCTGAGGCGCTTCCAGGCAGCACCGGCCTGTGCGTCGACCCGAATTTGATGCAGCAGGCAACAGAGTAGGAGCATCCCCCCAACACGCTTCATATCCCGGCAAGTTTATTTCTGCAACCCCTCATAGGCGGCGTGCAGCAGTATGGAACCATGGTTCTCCTTCTTGAAAAAGTGAAAACGCAATCGTCGCTTGTCTGCGTAGAAGGGTCGCAGCTTACGGTAGAGCGCTTTCGCGCCGCGTTCCATCACACGCCCCTCCTTCCCGACCGCGATCCTGACATCGGGCTGCGTCGCCAGGGTGACCGTCCGGTTCAGAAGGCTCTGGTTGTCCCACCACAAACTTGGGCTCACGATCAGGTACTTCGAGAACCAGTCGGGATGGGTAAACAATACTTCGGTAGCCAATAGTCCGCCGAATGATTGACCAATCAGCGTACTCGTATTATTCGTCTTATAACGGGACCGTATGTAGGGTATCACCTCTTCGCCAAGATATCGGATAAAGGCTGCCGAGCCGCCGGTGGTCGGGAAATCCTTCTTGTCTTTCTCGACGGTCGTCGGGAAGGTGAAGTCGCGCTTGCGGTCGACGTTGGCGATCCCCACAACGATCGATGGCGGACACAGGTTGAGCCAGGGAAATCCGAGGAAATACACCAGCCCGGCCATGTGAATGAAATCCTCATCTACCGAGCCGTCGAGCAGATAAATGACCGGGTAACGCACACTATCTTGTTCGTTATAACCGGGCGGCAGGTAGATGTTCAGGGTTCGCTCCTCGTTCATCACAGTCGAGCGAATGATATCCGTGATCCCCAGCACGAACGGCTCGGTTCTCACCGGTCCGATTACAGCAGGTTGCGCTTGCAGACCGGTCAACGTCAGAAACAACAGGCAAGTGAGTACGGTCGTTCCGCGGAAGTGGTTCAGGAGAAAGATTCGTCGCAACATTATAGCGGGTCTAATTGGCCTGGTTCACCATGGCGCGAATGCGCTGAGCGATCTCATCGGCATAAAATTCAGGACCGCAGATGTGTGGATGGCGGATTTCGAAGAAGGTCTTCGGCTCATGCGCATGATCGAATAATTCCCTTCCGAGTCGAAACGGGATCACTTCATCTTCCGTGCTATGGATGACCAGCAACCGTTTTGTCCATTGCCCGATCGCCGCCTTGCCGCTGTATTGCTCGCGCACAAGCAGGCGCCCGATGAAGCCCATTTTCTCCGCAGCGATATCGTCGTGGGAGGAGAAAGCGCCCTCAATGACCAGAGCGTCGAGGGAGGTCGATTTCTCCGGACCGACCACGGCAGCCAGGTGACCGCCGAGCGATTGTCCGTATAAGACGAGCCTGGTACCGTTCACATCGGGACGTGATCGGACGTAGTCGACTGCCGCACGACCATCCAGCAAAACCTGTTCGCGGGTCGCCTCGCCTTCCGACATACCGAAACCGGAATAATCGAAGACGAATACCTGGAATCCTTTCTCGACTAGTGGCACCAAGGCCTGGTATTGTGATAACAGACATCCTGCGTTGCCATGAAAATGCAACAGGGTAATATCCGGTTTCATTCCGGTCGGACGGATCATCCAACCGTTCAGTTTGTGGCCTCCGGATGTGGTGAACCAGGTACTCTCCACGGTAAAATCCCTTTTCAAGGTGTCGCCTTTACCGGAATAAAAAACCGGCTGACGAATATCCCCCTGGAATTGAACGCGTGTAGTATCCCATTTGGAACTGAGTGTTGCACCCTTTGCGTTGATCGGGATCGTTGTGGGATGCAGATAGGTTCTGTTGAACCCACATGCGGTACAGAATAATGCGAACGTGAAAATGCCCCAACGCATCAAACTGGTTACAGGATCAACCGCGCTGGAAAAAATCATTTTGTTCTGGATTACGGTATTGGCGCATCATCCGATCCTTACCGATGTCATGGTTAACGACCCGGCGACAGCCTTGTCATTGAAGAGACTTACTTCATCCTTTTCATCCTTCAACGCGAGCGTATAAAGAAGCGGTAAAAAATGTTCCGGAGTCGGAATGGCCAGATCAAACGCTTTTCCCTGGGAACGGAATTTTACCAGCGACTGGTGATCGCCTTCCAGAATGAAGCGATTCATTTTCTCACTTGCCTCCCGGGCCCAGTCATAGGCGTAATCGACGGCATTGAGCTTATCCCAAGCCACCATGCCGAGGTTGTGTACCATGTTTCCGCTGCCGATGATTAAGATCCCCTTGCGGCGCAAGGACGACAACTCACGGGCCAGTTCATAGTGATACTCCGGATTCTGGTAATGATCGAGACTCATCTGAATGACCGGCACATCCGCCTTTGGGTATAGGTGCTTGATGACCGACCATGCTCCATGGTCGAGGCCCCATTTGTCGTCGAGCCCGACTTCCGTCTTCTTCACCAACGCTTTAGTCTCCCGCGCCAGTGTCGGGCTTCCGGGTGCGGGATACTGCACGTCAAACAGCGCTTTGGGAAATCCACCGAAATCGTGGATGGTAGGAGGATTGGGCATGGCGGTTACGAATGTCCCGCGAGTCTCCCAGTGCGCGGACACACACAGGATTGCACGGGGCTTGGGCAATCCGGCCGCTACGGACCGGAAACCCTGCACGAATTCGTTCTCCTCGATCGCGTTCATGGGACTGCCATGTCCGAGAAATAGTACGGGCATTTTCTCTGTTGGAGCGAATGTCTCCGCCAGTGCGCCCAATTCACCAAGTTTCATTGCTGCAGCAGTTATTGGCAGGATCGCCAGTCGTCTAAGAAATTCGGATCGGTCCATGGAACTGACCTTGCTGATTCTTTAAAGGTACGGAATCAGTTTTGGATGCATCATTCCAGTGTCTTATGAAAACAAACGCTCGTGGCCACCTGCGCGTATTGCCCATAGTTCGGAATCCGCTCATACCCGCATCGCGTGTATAAGGCGATCGCTTCGGGTTGACGCTCGCCGGTTTCCAAGATGCAATTTCGATAACCGGACTCCCTGGTCCATTTTTCCAACTCCCGCAGGACGCTAACGGCTATTCGCTTGCCACGCGCTTCCGGCCGTACATACATGCGCTTCACTTCCATGGTACCGGCATCGTAGGGTTTGACCGCTCCGCAGCCCACTGCAATTTCACCATCATAGGCTACGACCACCTGCCGGATCTGGTCGATCTTATTGAACTGCGCGAAGAACGCATGTTCCTCGCCGTCGCGCTGCCGTAACTCCGCATCGAGGAGCTGAACCAGTGACTGGAAATCCGGATTGGAGGAGTCGGTTCTAAGAAGACGGATCATGCTTGACGCCGGGGAATTAGCATTGAATCAGTTCAACTTCTGCTTTTCAACCAATCGCTTCAGTAATGCGATTTGTCCCAAATGATAATGCGTATGCTCAATGAGCCCGGTTCGTCATCGTGCGACCGTCAAATGTTCGGAACGATCCCGAAGTTCTTCCAGCCCTTTGTCTTTGAGCAAATAATCCGTCAATTGCCTGGCGGCGTTCTCGCATCCCTGCTGATTGAAGTGAACACCGTCGAAGAAATCCATGTCATGGAAGCTCATCGCAAGTGACCGGAGGTCATGCTCACGAGCCAGTCGCTCGATAACAGCATTGAATTCCTCGACCTTCTCGTTCATGGAATAATTGTATGGGTAGACGACTTTCTTCGTGAAGCGCGGTATATGCAGCAACAGTACATTGTTATTCACAGAAAGCAATCGGAGTTTGACGATCAATTGCCGATACGCGATTTCAAAATCGGCCAGTGATACCTTCTGTTTTATATCGTTGGTTCCGATCATCACGGTGATGATGCCCGGGTGTAAACTTTTGAAATTCTGCATGAGCGGATTGATGGATCGCTGAAGGTCCATCGTCGTGAATCCATTGGTTGAATGATTGACCACATGCCAGCTTTTATGCAAATGTCGCATGAGATGATCTCCACAAATCTCCGGGTAACCCAAATAACTGCGGGCGCCAAATGTAATGCTGTCACCGAATGATAAAAGTGTCTCCCAATTCATGGAATATGTTTTAGAATCTGGTTAGGGGAATATTCCTGCTTCTGCCAGGCAATTGGAAACTGATTCAAGATAGGCTCAAGGAATGAAAGATAGGATTTTAACATTATCCGTACTGTCACCAGAGCATCAGTGATGAAAATACATGACGCAAATATGACGAAATCTCAGCAAGGGCGGTGCCATAAGGGCTTGCCGCGGATCACTGATTTTCGCCCTTAGGGCTCCCGAGGCCGGTTCTGTACATTTTTTTAATGATCGCGATCTGTCCAAGGTGATAATGCGTATGCTCAATGAGCCCGTGAATATTCCGGAACCAGGTCCCGTATTTCTCCTCCACGAAGATCGCTTCCAACCGGCTGTCGGGCAGTTGAGCGATCATACCGGCTGCTTTTTCCGCATTCGATAGCGTCTGGGCGACCAGGGCATTCCATTGCGCTGCCGATTCCAGGGGTGGGAGATCGAAGCTGAATTTATCACTCGCATTTAAAGGTTGATCTTCCAACACCGACAGCACCGCCCGGACATAATAGCCGATATGGAAAGTGAGCACCGCGATGGTGTTGAAACCGTCGAGCTTGTAGGTCGCCATGTCCAGATCGACATCCGACAATTGGTCCTTTACATTGGACCAGGTCCAGTTGCCGCCGAAGAAAACTTCGCGTAAGTGTTTGGCGGATTGTTGTGTTACGGTCATCTGAGGTGAAGATTCAATTCGGTTTTACGGCACGCGTTGCCATGAACGCCCTGAAGTACTGGTCAAAAACATGATTCCCGCCCCATCCATCCTCGAACAGATGCGTCAGGCTGAAACCTGCCTTCAACTGACCTCCCAATTGATCGGTCCAGGTGTGACCGAACAACAGGGGCTCCTGCTTCTC
>WBZT01000989.1_pt1 | contig 21797 bp, 18 predicted proteins | sample 5204241 | NCBI WGS metagenome assembly WBZT01 (sample SAMN12344358, study PRJNA552823) | activated sludge metagenome | biome: Activated sludge suspended growth; feature: Nitrification reactor; material: Wastewater; isolation source: activated sludge from nitrification reactor of wastewater...
CCATCTTGCGAACCGCTTTCATGCAATCAAGCCCCGATCACGCCGATGAATATCGGTTGCTGTTCGGTCCCGAAACCCGCTTCGGCGCGCCTGATACCACCCTGGTTTTCGAAGCCGAGCATCTGGCTTTGTCGATTCGACGCAACGAGGCCGCTCTACGCGAATTTCTCCGCAATGCGCCGGCTAACTTCTTGGTCAAGTACCGTAACTCCCACAGTCTTTACGCCCGCATTCGCAAACATTTGCAGCGTATCTCCACGCCGGAATGGCCGGAATTCGAGACGATTGCCCGAGAATTTCATATGTCGCCATCGACGCTGCGGCGTAAGCTGGAGAGTGAGGGGCAGACGTTCATGGCGATCAAGGATTCCCTGCGCCGGGACATGGCCATCGAACAGTTGTGCCATTCTCAACGCAATATTTTGGATATCGCCCTGGAATTGGGTTTTTCCGAAACCAGTGCTTTCTATCGGGCCTTCAAGTCGTGGACGGGCACTTTGCCCGGAAAGTATCGGCGAGACAGCAAGCAGGCGGGTAAGCGCTCTATAATGGATTCCGAATTGCGAATCGGTAAATCACGCTGATCGAGTTCTTGCTCCATACCATTTTCCGAACTGATTATTCTCAAAAAAACTAACTTGATCGAGAAGGTCGCAAGGCCATGATCGACACTGAGGAGACGAATGTGAGTTACGCCGTTATCGTATCGTTCGACCGCGACAGAGAATACGAGATCATGCTGCACGATGGCGATATACAGGGCATGGATAGGGATCGGGCGCGCGCCTGGCTGGCCGGGGAATTCGAGGAGATGGGGTGCATACCCTCCAACCCGACGGGCAAGATCCTGCTGCTCGATATGATCCTGAATGTGGCTATGGATGGTGGTGAGGAGCGCTTCGAGACAGGTGGCGAGTGGGTCAGGAACTATGCGATAGCGGTTGCGGTGTCCCTGGAGCGTCCGGTAATCAGGGTGGATGTCGCGCACTTCGTCGTCGGTTGAGTTCGCTTGGCCCGAGGCGCTGGGCTGAATCGAGCGAGCGTAGCGTACCCCCGGCTTGGATCGAATAGGGGAGGTTTGCATCCAGCATCCGCAAGCCGCCGATTTCGCACTTGCCACTTTGGAAAAAGAATTTCCTCGATGATTTGACTCGGTTTCGCTAAGATTCAACACAAGTCTTTCCACCCTATCGTCTTTGTGTATGCCTACATCCTGCGTCGATTTGTTCTGTGGTGCTGGTGGCTTGTCGCATGGTTTCATGACTCGCGGTATTCCAGTCAATGTCGGAATCGACATCGATCCAGCGTGCCGCTACCCCTTCGAGCAAAACAATCGTGCGCGCTTCGTCCAATGTGACATCGCATCCCTGCATGGTGACGAACTGGCGACTTGGTATCCGGCCGGAGACATACGAATCCTAGCGGGCTGTGCTCCTTGCCAGCCATTTTCCACTTACCAGCAACGCGCGGATATCGAACATGGCCAGAAATGGAGTTTGTTGCGAGAGTTCGCTCGATTGGTGACCGAGTTGCGTCCAACCATCGTCACCATGGAAAACGTACCTCCATTGCAACGACACGCCATATTCGGTGAATTCATAGATGCACTCCACGACGCCGGATATGCCGAACCTTGGTATCAAGTGGTCGAGTGTAGGAACTATGGTGTACCTCAGTACCGTCGGCGCTTGGTCTTGCTCGCCTCCCGACTCGGACCGATCGAGATGATCCCGCCGACCCACGAACTCGACGATCCTCGCCTGACCGTCAGGTCACGTATCGGCCATCTTCCTGCGTTGCGCGACGGCGACATTGATCCATACGATTCGCTTCATCGCACCAGTCAACTCAGCGAAAACAATCGGGAACGCATTCGCCAATCGCGACCTGGTGGAAGTTGGCGCGACTGGGATCGGAACTTGGTGGCGGCTTGTCACAGACGCGCCTCGGGTAAAACTTACCCCAGTGTCTACGGACGCATGGTCTGGGACGAACCGGCACCGACGATCACAACTCAGTGTCATGCCTTCGGTAGTGGGCGATTCGGACATCCGAAACAGGACCGTGCCCTTTCGCTGCGAGAAGCAGCCATCCTGCAATCCTTTCCTGAGGATTACGCCTTCGTCGCCCCGAATGCCCCGGTTCGGTTCAAGATGGTAGGTCGTTTGATCGGGAATGCCGTTCCTGTCGCGCTGGGCTCCGCCATCGCCGAAAGTATCCTGGCGCATCTGCGTCATCATGAAGTTCACTGAGGAAGTGTCAGGATTCGCAGGTATCGGAAGGAAGCGCGAAAAGGGCACGTAACCGTGCTTCCAACGTCGGTAGGCTACGAGTCTCGCATTCCCAAATGATCACGATTTGCCAGCCCAACGACCGCAGTTGCTCGGTCTGACGCCGATCTCGCGCTTGGTTGGCGTTGAATTTCGCCTCCCAGAATTCCCGCCGCGTCGTCGGCGTGGTGGCGTACCGACAACCGGGATGCCGATGCCAGAAGCAACCGTGCACGAACAACGCGATGTGTCGACGCGGAAAGACCAGATCCGGCGTACCAGGTAGATCATGGCGGTGGAGTCGGAAGCGTAGCCCCAGCCGATGGGCGAGTCGGCGAACCCGCAGTTCCGGCGTGGTATCCTTGCGCCGCACGGCTCGCATCAAGGCGCTGCGGGCGGCGGAATCGAGACGATCCATCACAAACGCTGGACTAGGTCGTAAACCCGATCCAGTTTCTTGCTGGCTTCCAGGTATTCCTTGTAGCCCTGACGGGCACTGTCGATCAACTGCTGGTAAGTGACCACCCGACCGTTCACCGAGGCAAGTTGGCCCTTGACATATTCTCGATCGTCCTCATCCCTCAAAGGGGTGCCGATGACGAAGATGAATTCATGGGGTTCATTGTCGCGATTACGGTCCCTTAGGCACTTGCGCAGGGCGTTACGATACTTTTGCCCCTGTGCGGCCAGCTCAGTGGAGGAAACTTTTCTACTGGCGCGTTTCAATTCGATGATGATGTGCTTTCCGGCCAGGTTTCGGTACTTGATATCGACCCGCCCCTTCGCTTCCTCGTCTGTCAAATTGGCCTTGATCCGCTCGAATTCATCGTTGATGGGTTTTTCCATGATTTCGCTGCCAGTGGCTCGCTCCCAGGAAGGATCGAGTAGCCACAGATGCTCGAACAGATATTCTTGCAGTACCTTTTCCTTTTCATCATCCTCCGTCTTGATTTCGAAGACGCGAATGACGTCCAGACGATTTCGGACGATGTCGCGATACAGACTGGCTTCCAAGGAATCTCGGTCCGCCAACAAACCAAGTAGTCGTTCGGCGCCGACGGCGAGCGCTTGTTCCAGCTCGTGGGTACTCCCTCTCAACTTGAGTCGTTCGAAGGCGAGGATCGCATTACGGAAGACTTCACGCCGTGCCTCTTCATCATCGAGGGTCAATTTCTGAATCTTGGCGATCAGTCTTTCCGCTTGATCTTGATGTCCACTGGGCAAGCTGTCGAGCCATTCTCCGAGAACCGGGTGTTCTTCCTTGGCCTCCTTGGCGCCATGTTTCCGGCGCCATTCGCTCCACTTGGAATCCATCCTGTTCAGGACTTGGCGCAAGAAGTTTTCGAGTGCCTGATAGCGCTCATCATCCTCAATGATCCGCTGGCGGTCGCTGGTGGCGATGTCGTCTTTTCCATCATCGTCCAGGAAGTCGGCTTCGATTTGTCCGGTCAGGTACTTGGTGAAGAGGCGACCATCGTTCAGACGATCCAGGATGTTTTCCTGGAACAGTCGCCCGCGTGCCAGAACCACGATCGTATTCAGATTGCCCGAATCGGTGACGAGTTCTTTGGGCTTGGCGACAGTGCCGATCCAACCCTTTACCTGCCAAGATGGATCTTGCCATCCAGGCGATGTTGCTTCCAACTGAACCGTTTCCAGCGGCTTGATGACGCTTGGCGATGGCCAATCACCGATCGTCCACAAGAACTGCACACGACGAAGATCGTCACGATCCTGTAGTGTCACTTCTTGATCGTCGACGAACACGCGGAAGTCATCGCGTTCCAGAATCGAAAAGCGCCTTGCAAGGCGTTGGCGCAGGTTCTTGACTCGGACCCTTTCGTTCCGGAGCTGCTTCAGGACAAGGCGTGTTCCATGTTCAAGGTCGGGCGGCAAGTCGGCTGTGGTCGGATCTGGGCAATAGGGCTTGTTATCCTTGGCCGCTGCTTTTATGGCTTCGACCTCCATCCGCAAGGCGCTTGGCTGGTTTTCCTTGCGCGTATGCACCTCGACGACATCGGCGATCGAAAAGAGCGACAATTTACCAAGCCCCTTCCGCCCCATCACCTCTCGTCCCTCCGGGGTGTGACCACGTTCTTCATCATCGCGACGTCGATAACCGACGTGCAAGTAACGATTGTTGATGTCTTCTGGGGACATGCCGTGACCATTGTCCAGGATTTCGATGATATCCCGATCGGTGTCGATCCTTATGTCGACGCGTTTGGCGTCGGCATCCCAAGCGTTGGCGACCATCTCGGTCAATATGGCGGGAACGTTGCTGTAAAGGTTGAACCCGAGATGCTCCAAGACATTCAGGTCAATACGCAGTTCATAGGTTGGCATGGTTTCGACGTTCTGCATCATTTAGCCGTCAGCGGTAGGTGTATGAGATTCAGATGAAAATCTGGGTGCGTGCTCCCGACATGCCGCGATCTCCCATCGCTGTATTGGTAAGCGTTTGCTGCAAGGATAGAGCATGTCTCGGTGGCGTGAAATGCCGAAAATCTTCTCCTCACTTCGCAAAAAGGTGTGGGAGGGCGCATCGTGCGCTTGGTGACCGGATGGCGCGATCCGTTCACCTATACTCAAGACACATTCGCCAGAACCACGCTGGAACGGTCATTGACAGATCGAAAAGCTACCGGGACGGAGAGGGGTAAGACTCGTGTCTCGCGCAGATATCCGTGTTCGATTCCTCGCGCTTTTGCTGACGATTGTCCCAACCGCGCAAGCTTGTGAGGAAGACTTGGTTCCGCTGTTCGCGTGCGAAGCGGCCAACGGGCGGAAGTTCGTGGAGCTTTGTGCCTCCTCGCCACTCGACGCGGAATCCGGTTCTCTGGTCTACCGATTCGGCGCGCTCGGCGCGGACGGTACCGAGTTGTCCGTCGAACTCGAATACCCGAAGGAACGCGCGGGATCGCTTCAGCACTTCTTCGCGGCTACCTATACGCATCGAGGTATCTACACCCAATCGGTGCGCTTCGTCTCCGGGGCTTACGGCTACACGGTTTTCACCCGAGCAAAGGGTTTGCGCGAGTTGGATGCCGGGGTCGAAGTGTGCGACCGGCGAACCGGTAAATCGATCGTCATCGCTTGCAGCGAAAGACCTCGTTTCTACATTTTCGAACTCAAGGACTTGGTGCCGTGCGACGACGAAACCCCGGTCGGTACCGCATGTGTCAAGTGAGCCGACAGGCAAGGGGAGAGGGCTACAAAATGAAAAGATTTTGGCTGCTGGTTTTCCTTGCGGCGTTGCTACCCGCCGGGGCTTTCGCAACAGTCGATGTGGCGGACGGAATCAAGAAGGTCGAGCCCGAAATTAAAGCCTATGTGAAGAAGCGGGCGGCGCGGGAAGGCGGGGCTCCTTACATCAGCGCCTTGGTCCGGGGCGACATCAATGGTGATGCGAAGGAGGATGTCTTCGTTGCTTATGCGGTCGAAGGCATCGGAGGCGGCAACTTCTCACTGCTGTTTCAAGCGCTGTTTCTCAACGACGGTAAGCGGCTGGTTTTTCGAGCTGAAAGACCGAATGGGAGTTTCGGAACCGCCCAAGGGAAATCGTACATCCCAAGAAAGATCGAGAAGGGCAGGGTGATCTGCGAGACTGATGAATATGGGCCTGACGACGGGGTTTGTTGTCCGAGCATCAAGGGCGAGGGGGAAATCCTGTTTCGAGACGGCAAGTTGATCGAGGTCGAGTCAGTCGATCAGGGAAAGCGTGCGCGACCCGACCCGACTGATCCGCCGGTGGCTCGGTGAAGTCGGGCATAAGCAGTAATCGACTTTCAGGCAGTGACTGGACCCGCTGAACGGGGGTGGACCGGGAAGAGCGATTCCAGGCCGCTGGGGATGCGAATCAAGGGATGGAATCGGCGCCGTCGCCGGCCTAAGATAATCGGCGATTGTGAACTGATGCGTGATCCCACTGGGAGGAGGGTTGAGCAATGAAGACGAAGTGGTCGGGATGGTTCAGTATCTTGGTGGTCTGCCTCTGGGCGATCCCGCTGGTGGCCTCGGCGCAACGCTACGACGATCGCGACGAGGGTGGGCGCGGTCCGATTGAGGTCACCAACGACTGGCGGGACGAAGTTCAGATCACGATGTGGACGCATCGCCGGGAGCGGATTGGCGGGGCCTGGACCATCGACCCGGGAGACGCTGCCTTCCTGGCGGTCGATGGAGGCCGGATCAAGGTCCGGCCGCGTTACAAGATCAAGGTCGGGAACGACTGGGGCTGGGTCAACGTCGGGCAGGTGGGACATTTTCAGGATGGTGTCTGGTACGTCAACGTGCGCGATGTATGGCGCGCCACCCATCGGGACCGCGCCGATCATTGGCGTGATGACCGCGATGGTCAAGATGATGTTCCCGATTATTTACGGTGACGCGGAGCGTATCGGTTTCCGTGAATGATCGCTGCGTCCCATCAGTTTCATCCCGTGACTTCACCCATTCCGATCCCGGCGAACCGGCGTGGGTGTTCCCAAAAAAAACAGCCCGCCGAAAAGTGCGGCAGGCTGTCGATTGAATTGGTGGCCAGGGACGGAATCGAACCATCGACACGCGGATTTTCAGTCCGCTGCTCTACCAACTGAGCTACCTGGCCTTGAGTGTGCGGTGCGAAGGAGGCGCGTATTTAAGCAGCTTGTCATGAGAGCGTCAAGATCGTTACGCCTGCGGCGGGACGTAGCCCTCGGGTGGCGCGGTGCCTTCGCCGAAGAAAAACTGCTCCATCTGTTCTTCCAGAAACTGGCGGGCCTTGGGCTCGAACGGGGTCAGTCGGTACTCGTTGATCAGCATGGTTTGATGACGCAACCACTGCTGCCAGGCCGTTTTCGAAACGTGTTCGAAAAGCCGCTTGCCCATTTCCCCAGGGTAGGGCGGGCGGTCCAGACCTTCGGCTTCGACACCGAGCTTGACGCATTTCACCATTCGAGCCATCGTTGATTCCCGTCGTTTCGTAGTTCGCTTGCCAATGCCGCCAGCAGCCGCCGCACCGGCGTGGCCACCCCGCGGCCGTCAGGGTGTCGGGTGTTATACCAGACAAAGCGCTCCCCTTCCATCACTAGCCCCCCTTGGCCGGTCACTTGCGCCGGCGTTGGCGTGATGTCGAGATGAAAGTGGCTGAAACTGTGTCGCACCACGGTCCACGGTCGTTCGACGATCACCGTCAGCCCCAAGCGGTCCCGGCACCAGTCCACGATGTCGCTCTCCAACGCACATTCGGGAAAGCTCCACAACCCGCCCCAAATTCCCGCCGGTGGCCGGCGTTCCAGCAGCACTTCGCCATCCGCCGCGCGCAGCAGTAACATCCGAGTAGTCCTTACCGGTAGGTCTCGCCACGGCTTGGAGGCCGGTAGCTCCGCCACGCGTCCTTGTTGGCGCGCGGCACAGGTTTCCACCAGCGGACACATTTCGCAGCTTGGCCGGCGCGGCGTGCAGACCGTCGCGCCGAGATCCATCATCGCTTGGGTATAGTCGGCTACTCGCTCGGCTGGGGTATGGCGCTCGGCCAGATCCCACAGCGCCGCCAGGACACGCGATTGACCCGGCCAACCTTCGATCGCTGCGAATCGCGCCAGCAGGCGCTTGACATTGCCGTCTAGAATGGCTTGGCGTTGCCCGATCGCCAGAGCCAGAATCGCGCCCGCCGTCGATCGACCGATGCCCGGTAGTTCCTGTAAGGTCGCGCTGTCCAGCGGCAATTCCCCGTTATGCCGGTCGCACAGGATGCGCGCTGTCTGGTGCAGGTGGCGGGCACGGGCGTAGTAGCCCAGTCCAGCCCAGAATCGCAATACCTCATCCGGTTCAGCGGCCGCTAGCGTCCCGATATCGGGGAAGCGCGCCATGAAACGCTGGTAATAGGGGATCACCGTCGCAACTTGAGTCTGTTGCAGCATGATTTCCGACACCCAAACTCGGTACGGTGTGGGATCTTCTTGCCAGGGCAACTGCTTGCGGCCGTGCGCATCGAACCATTCCAGGACGCGCCGGCCAAATTCGGCGGGATTCATCATTCACCTTTGCTATCGCTAAGGAGGATTTCGACCATGGCACGTATTCTGATCGCTGGTTGCGGCGATATCGGCACGACGCTGGGCCTGAGTCTGCACGCGACCGGCCATCGGGTCTGGGGTTTGAAACGCCGCCCTAACGATTTGCCGTCGGCGCTTGAACCATTGGCCGCCGACCTTGCCGATCCGGCGACCCTGACCGCGTTGCCACCAGCCTTGGATTACATTGTTTACAGCGCCGCCGCCGCCGGTTTCGGCGAAGCCTTGTATGAGGCCGCCTACGTCGCCGGGGTTCGCAATCTGCTGAACGCCTTACGGCAGGCCGGGCAACAGCCCAAACGCTTGCTGTTCACCTCCAGCACCTCGGTCTACGCCCAACATCAGGGCGAATGGGTGGACGAGGATTCGCCGGCCGTTGCCGAAAGCTTCTCGGGCCGTTGCATTCGCGCCGGCGAACAATTGTTGTGGGATAGCGGTTGGCCGGCGGTGGTGGTCCGTTTCGGCGGGATCTACGGTCCCGGCCGCACTCGCCTGATCGACAGCGTTCGTGACGGTTTCGCCACCCGTCCCGTCGGGCCGCCGATGTTCACCAATCGCATCCACCGCGACGATTGCGCCCGGGTGCTGGAACACTTACTGTTTCTGCCGGACCCGGCGCCGTTGTACCTTGCCATCGATGACGATCCGGCGCCGCTGGCCGAGGTGCTGAGTTGGCTGGCGATCCAACTTGGCGTGCCGGAACCGTCGGTGGTGGCCAGTCCCGCGCTGAAGCCAGGGTCCAGTAACCGGCCCAGCCTCGCGTTGCGCCAGCGTGCCAGCAAGCGCTGCCGCAACGCCCGGCTACGGGGCAGTGGGTTCCAGTTTCGCTATCCGAGTTACCGGGACGGTTACGCTGCCCTACTGCGTGCGACGGCCGATGGAGCGCATCAGAACGCCGCGCTGGAGAAATCGTAGCTCATCTCGCGGTAGGGGCGTTGCAGGAAAAAGCCCTGAATCAAATCGACGCCCAGCGACCACAGGATCGGCATGGTCTTCACTTCTTCCACCCCGCCGACCACGGTGGCCGCCCCCAGCGTTTCCAAGCCTTCCACCAAGATCCGCAGCTGCGCTTGTTTCTTGGCGTCCTTGGCTAGGTTGTTGACAAAGTACATGTCCAGTTTGACGTAGTCGGCGCCCAGGTTCTTGAGCAAGCCCAGCGAATCCGTCCCTCGGCCAAAACGGTCCAGGCAAAACCCGCACCCCAGCAGCTTGATGCCACCCAGAAAGGCGAACATGTCGCGCAGGCTGCGCTCGGCGGTCGTTTCGGCCACCGCGAAGACGAGGTGCTGCGCCTCGACCCCGGTTTGTTCCAGCCGTTCCCGCAACCAGCCACTGAAGGTCCGATCCTGCATCGTGATGGGTAGGATTTTGATGAACAGCGTGGTCGTTTGCCGTCGCTGCCGCAGTATTTCCAGGGCGTGATTGATGACCCAGCGATCCAGTGCTTGGCCCAATTGATGGTTGTACACCACGCCGAACACACTCCCCGGCACGATTTCCTGGCCCTCGCTGTCGCGCAGGCGCAGCAGCGCTTCATAGCGTTCGTTGGCGTCGCCGCGCATGCTGGCGATGGGTTGAAACAGCAGCCAGAGTCGCTCGTGCCCGATGATTTCCTCGACCTGGTGGAGTATCCGTGCCCGCGATGATGCTTCGTGATCGCGCTTATCCGCGTTGGGGTCCTGCTGTACGTAGAGACGCTCGCCCTTGACCTCTCGTGCCAGACCGCAGGCCGAATCGGCGCGCTGGATCAACATCAAGGGGTCCTGGCCGCGATCAGTGGCCGTCGCCACGCCAATGCTGGTTCGCAGCAAGAGAGCGTGCTCGCCGACCTTGTAGAATCCGGTCTCCAGCGTGTCACGGATGCGCCGGACCAGCCTGAGCAGCGGTTCACCGAGCAGATTGGGCACCAGCACCGTGAAAATGGCGTCGCTGAAGCGCGCTGCCTGTTGTTCGTAGGTCAGCAGTTGCCGCAATCGGCTGGCCGCTTGTCCCACCACTTCGTCGGCGGTCGCCACCCCGGCGGAATCGCGGATGGCACGCAGGTTGTCCATCATGACGAACACCAACGCCAGCGATTGGGTCCGCAGACCCAGGGTCTCGATGGACCGCTCCAGCAGGGTCAGGAACCGCTGGCGGTTGAACAGGCCGCTGACTGAATCGTTATCGGTCAACAGATTCAGCTTGACGCGGGTGGCGCGTGCTCGATGCAATCGCTGCCTGACTTCCCAGCACAGATAGCTGATGGGTACCGGTTTGGCCAACAGGCTGGCGCCGGGAGCATCCAGATTGATGAGGTAGTGCGCCGTGTCCGCCGGAAAGCACAACAGAATCATCGGTAGAATGTCGAACTCACGGTGTTGGGCGATCACCCGCGCCAGTTCGGCACCGCTGATTTCCTTGATATCCAAATCGATGATCATCAGATCCGGCCGAAACTGGTGGATTTCCCGCAGCACTTGCAAGGGTTGGATCACGACCAGTGGCGTGATGCCCTGTTCCTCTAGCGTGCCCGCTATTTCCCAAGCTTCGGCGGGCCGGTCGTTGACGATCAGAACCCGGTAATAACCCTGCGCGGTTTGGGGCAGCAACAATTCCCGCAGCACTCCGAGCACTTCGTCGCTGTCGTAAGGTTTGTTGAAATACGCCGCGCTGCCGGCCCTCACCGCATCCAGTCGCGCGGCCATGTCGTTACGCTCGGCCAGAAACAAAATCGGCATCCGCAACCGGATTTGCTCGCGCAGCGTCGTGATCAACTTGACCGCCGCTTCCGGTCCTTCGGGGAAATCCACATCCACGATGACGGCGCCGGGTATCCGCTCCCGCAAGCGCTGCTCGGCTTCGGCCAGGCTGGTTATTCTCCGCATTCGGTAGGCGGAGTCCTCAAGTTTGGCCACCAAATACGGTTTTTCATCCGGGGCGATCAGAAAGATTTCTGGTTGCGGCGCCAGCAGAGGGCGGGTGCGCGAGTCCTCGGCCGGGCCGGAGGCGGTATGACTCTTCGTCAGTAGGTAACGCAAGGCATCGAGCAACGCTGTCAGCCGCTGCCGCTCCGCCTCGTGGGGAGGCGTGTTGGCGGTGACGCAGATTTTGACATGGTGCTCCAGTTGCGCGGTCAGATTGATCAGGCGATCGTCTTCGCTGGTCTGCGCGCTCTTAAGCATTTCCTGTGCTAGCCGCGCCAGCATCGCGAACGACTTGGGATTCCACTTGACGTAATACAGCTTTTGCCACAAATCCTCGGTCAGTTTCAGGTGATTAGCTAACTGAAGGCGTTGGCTGTCCTGATCTTTAGCCTGATTCATGGCGAATCTCCCTAATTCCGAAAATTATTCCGAGCCGAATCGTCAAAGGTGTTTTTTGGGGGCGCTGGCCTTCCATGGCGCGCCGCCAGCGGTCGATGTTACCTCGCGCCGCCGGCACCACAGTCTCGCTCAACGTTCGACCTGAGTGACATCCCGCACCGCGCCGCGAGCGGCGCTGGTGGTCATGGCGGCGTAGGCTCGCAACGCGGCGGATACCGGTCGCTGGCGGGCAGTCGGCTTCCAGGCCGCCGTGCCGCGCGTCAGCATCATGGCCCGTCGCTGCTCCAGTTCCCCGTCGCTGACCGCCAGGTGGATGCGGCGGTTGGGGATGTCGATCTCGATCAGGTCTCCTTCTTCCACCAGGGCGATGGTCCCCCCTTCGGCCGCTTCGGGAGAGACATGGCCGATGGATAGCCCCGAGGTACCACCGGAAAAGCGACCGTCGGTGATCAGCGCGCAGACCTTGCCCAGGCCTTTGGATTTGAGGTAACTGGTCGGATAGAGCATCTCCTGCATGCCGGGGCCGCCGCGCGGGCCTTCGTAGCGGATCAGCACCACGTCGCCCGCCTGAATCCGCCCGCCCAGAATCGCCGCCACCGCGTCTTCCTGGCTTTCCACCACCCGTGCCGGTCCCTGGAATACCAGGCTGTTCTCGTCCACCCCGGCGGTTTTGACGATGCAGCCGTCCTCGGCCAGGTTGCCGTACAACACCGCCAAGCCGCCGTCTTGCGAATAGGCGTGCGCCCGGTCGCGGATGCAGCCGCTTTGCCGGTCCAGATCCAGACTGGGCCAGCGGGTGTCCTGGCTGAAAGCTTCTTGGGTGGGGATGCCGGCCGGACCGGCGGAGTAGCGGAGCCGTGCCTCGTCCCAGGAGGTCGGCCGGGCAATATCCCAGCGGTCCAGCGCCTCGGCCAACGTTTCGCCGTGGACGGTGCGCGCGTCGCGATGCAGCAACCCGGCGCGGTCCAGCTCGCCAAGGATGGCGATCACGCCGCCGGCCCGATGCACGTCTTCCATATGGTATTTCTGGGTGGCGGGCGCGACCTTGCACAGATTCGGTACTTGCCGCGACATCCGGTCGATGTCGTGCATCGTGAAATCCACCCCGCCTTCCCGCGCCGCCGCCAGCAGGTGCAGCACGGTGTTGGTGGAACCGCCCATGGCGATGTCGAGGCTGATGGCGTTCTCGAAGGCGTCGAAGGTGGTGATGCCGCGCGGCAGCACCGAGGCGTCGCCTTGCTCGTAATAGCGCTTGGTCAGCTCGACGATGCGCCGACCGGCTTCCAGGAACAGTTCCCGGCGGTCGGCGTGGGTGGCCAGCAGTGAACCGTTGCCGGGCAGGCTCAGGCCCAGCGCCTCGGTCAGACAGTTCATGGAATTGGCGGTGAACATGCCGGAGCAGGAGCCGCAGGTCGGACAGGCCGAGCGTTCCATTTCCGCCACGGTGACATCGTCGATGCTATCGTCGGCGGCGCTGACCATGGCGTCCACCAGATCCAGCTTGTGCGCCGCCAGCCGAGTCTTGCCCGCTTCCATCGGTCCGCCGGAAACGAAAATGGCCGGGATGTTGAGTCGTAGCGCCGCCATCAGCATGCCGGGCGTGATCTTGTCGCAGTTGGAGATGCACACCAGGGCGTCGGCGCAGTGGGCATTGACCATGTATTCCACCGAGTCGGCGATCAGCTCGCGCGAGGGCAGCGAGTACAACATCCCACCGTGGCCCATGGCGATGCCGTCATCGACCGCGATGGTGTTGAACTCCTTGGCGATGCCGCCGGCCGCTTCGATCTCGCCCGCCACCAATTGGCCCAGATCCTTGAGATGGACGTGGCCGGGCACGAACTGAGTGAAGGAGTTGGCAATGGCCACGATCGGTTTACCGAAGTCGCCGTCCTTGACGCCGGTGGCCCGCCATAGGGCGCGGGCGCCCGCCATGTTGCGGCCGTGGGTAGTGGTGCGGGAACGATAGTCGGGCATGAGGGAACTCCACAAAGCTGGGAACGGGGTCGGAGCCATCAGGAAAGACCGCCGAGTGTCTGGAAAATTCTACGTCAATTTCCAATCATTGTGACATCGATTGACGGGTGACGGTCCGCGATGCGCATCGGCCGGGCGGCGTCAACCGGTATCCAGCGCGACGCCATCGGCCCCGGCGTTTCCGGTGGCCATCAATTCGTCCAGTGCTGTCACCAGCCCTGGCGCCGGCCGGTCGTGGAACACGCCGCAATCGGGTCCCAGAGCCGGGTCCATGCCGCGCAGGAACAGGTAGAACACGCCGCCGAAATGCCGCTCGTAATCGTAATCCGGCAGCCGCAACCGCAAGTAACGGTGCAACGCCACGGTATAGATCAGGTATTGCAACAGGTAGGCTTCGCGGGCTATGGCCTCGTCCAGGCGCTCGCGCCGGTAGGCCGCCGGTTCCCCCCCGAGCCAGTTGGATTTGTAATCCACCAGCCAAAACTGGCCGTCAGCCTCGAATACCAGATCGATGAAGCCTTTCATGTAGCCGCGCAGAGGGTTGAATTCCAGGGTTTCGATCATGACCTGGAACGGGCCGGTGGCGTACCCGTGCCGTTTCAGCACTCGCCGCAAGGCATCGGCGCGCAGCTTGGCGAGCGGGTAGGTGAATTCCATCTCGTTCAAGCGCCGGTCCGGCGTCACGGTCGCCAGCCGCAGCCCGGTGGAGTTCAGGGGTGTCGCCAGCACGCGTCGCACCAGATCCGCCACCACCGGAGTCCATTCCGTCGCATCCAGTCCGTGGCTCGCCAGCGTCCGGCCAACCAGCGTTTCCAGGCGCTTGTCTTCGCTCTGGGTGAAATCCAGCCGCTCGAACAGGGTGTGCAGGCAGACCCCGGCCCGAGCGCCGCGCGGAAATTCGAAGATCCCCTGGCTGGGCGCGACAACGGCGGTTGCTTCCGCCGCTTCGGGAATCGTGGCGGTCATGTCGTAATCGGGTGCTTCGACCGAATGACCGGCGGTCAGCGCGGTAAAGCTGCCGACCCGCCAGAACTCCGGCAGCGGTCCGGCGAACTCGCGCGCTCGCAACGCCGGTTCCGCGAGGGCTGGCGGCCGATAGCGCTGGCCGGATGCCGTCGGTAGCGGCGCGATGGCGACCGTCTCGCCCGTTGCGGCGAAGACCGTTTGCAAGTCGCCGCGCAGCGCCGACGCCGTCAGGTCTTTGAAGCGCTGTCGGGTTACCTGCAGCCGATCCTGGGACGGCCCGATCACCGGCGGGTGGTGCAGCAGCCAGGCCGGTGGCGCGGTTTCGGCCTCCTTGATCTTGCCCCAGACCAGCGTGCAGCGCTGTTTGGCGCGGGTCAGGGCGACGTAGAACAGCCGTAGGTTCTCGGCCAATTCCTCGCGGCGGGCATGTTGTCGGGCGGGGTGCTCTTCATCCGCGCCGACGGCGAGGATGGCGCGGCCGGCGTCGGCCGGATCGTGGTACAGCAGGGCCGTGTCGCCTTTCCCGTCGGCGCGCAGACGGCCATCCCACAGGAACGGGCAGAACACCACATCGTATTCCAGTCCCTTGCTCTTGTGGACGGTGACGATCCGCACCAGGTTTTCATCGCTTTCCAGCCGCAACTGCTGTTCTTCGTCCCGGTTGGTCGGGACGCGGCGGCGGTCGCCAAGCCACTTGAGCAGACCCACCATGCCGGGATGGGTTCGGCCGGCGACCTGCAGCAGTTCGGCCAGGTGCAGCAAATTGGTCAAACGCCGCTCGCCGTCACGGAAAGCCAGCAGTCGTTGCGGGACTTCCTCGTCGGTCAGCCAGGCGCGAAAAAAGCGCATGAAACCGTGCTCACGCCACAACAGCCGGTAGTCCTGAAACTTTTCCAGCCATGCCGTCCAGGATTGTTCCGCCTCGCGCAAGCGATACAGATCCTCGCCGCTCAGGCCGAATAGATCGGAGGCCAGCGTCGTTCGTACCCGGCCCTCGTCGCCCGGTTCCGCCACCGCCGCCAGCAGCCATTCCAGTTGCAGCGCTTCGTCGGAGACGAACACGTTGTCGTCGGCGTGCTGAACGCTGGGTACGCCCAGCCGCAGCAGTTCCCCGCGAATCAGACGTCCCTGCCAGTGGCTGCGCACCAGCACGGCGATGTCGCCGCCGGTCAACGGCCGGTCGCCGATGCGGGCTTGATCGCGCGCGCCCAGATTTAGCAGGCGGGCGATTTCGGCGGCGGTGGCCCGCGCCGCTTGGCGACTGGCGTCACCTTTGTCCGTCGGCTTATCGCCATCCGGTTCCAGCAACCAAAGTTGTAGCGGCGGCTCCTGTCGTCCCTGAATCCACAGCGGTTCCCGCTGCTTGCCGTCGGCCGGGATCGCGGGATGGAAGGGAATGCCGTCGAACAGGAATGGCTGGTCCCCGACCGCGCCGAACACGGCGTTTAGGGCGGTCAATAGGTGTGGATCGGACCGCCAGTTCACGTCGAGGGTATGGCGATTGGCGTCAGGCGTGTCGTTCCGGGCGGCCAGGTAGGCGAAGATGTCTGCGCCTCGAAAACTGTAGATAGCTTGTTTGGGATCGCCGACCAGGAACACCGGCTTGCCGGCGTCGGTGTAGATATCGCGGAAAATCGCGTATTGCACCGGGTCGGTGTCCTGAAACTCGTCGATCAGGGCGGCGGCGTAGCGGTGGCGCAGGGTTTCCACCAGCGCCGCGCCCTGTCGGGGATGGCGTAGCGCCGCGTGCAGATCGAGCAGCAGGTCGTCGTAGGATTGCAGTTGTTGCCGGCGCTTGCGGACGGCCAGTTCGGTATTACAGTAGGCCAGCAATTTGACCGGAATTTGATGCCGACAGTAATCCACCAGCGCCTCGCAGGCGGTTTGCAGCGTTGCGCAGGCGTCGAAAAACGGATGTTGAGGGGTGGTCTTGCCCTTGTTGGTCGAGGCTTGCAGTTTGGTGGCGGTGAATTGCGCGAACTTGTCGAACAGGATGAGCTTGGGGGTTTCCGCCGCCAGGTAGGCGTCCATCGCTTCCAGCCAGCCGGGGATGTGTTTCAAGCCATATTTCTGGCGGTTGAGGCTGGATGATTCGAGTAGCAGTTTGGCGATGGCGGCGCGATCTTGCAGCCAGAGAGCGCGGGCCTGCCGGAACGCGGCGACGAAGGCGTGTTCGAGCGTCGGGCCGTCCGCTTCCGCGTTGGGCGTGACCACATGCAGGTACGGTTTACCCAGATGACGTTCGATCTGGCCGAGTAGTTTGTCCGGGCTATAGCGTTCGTCCAGGAAATATTGCACCACCAGCGGCGAGCCGGCATAGAACTCCCGCCGCCAGAAATCCTCGACGATCTCTTGCAGCAGGTCGCCGGTATCGGCCATCAATTCGGTCTCGAATGACAGACCGCTTTCGAAGGCGTTGTCGCCGAGCGCCCGCTTGCAGAAGCCGTGAATGGTGAAGATCGCGGCTTCGTCGAAACCGCGCACGGCGTTGCTCAGCCGGCGAATGGCAATTTCCCGATCTGGTGACAGGTCGAGCAGGCGAGTGGCGAGTTCGTCGTGCTCGGCGGCGCGACCGCGCAGGAAGGCGGCGCGGATGTCGCGCAACCGGGCGCGAATGCGGTCGCGCAATTCCTTGGTAGCGGCGTTGGTGTAGGTCACCACCAGGATGCGGCTGACCGGAATGCCGGCCTCGACCACCAAGCGCGCGTACAGCGCGGTGATGGTGTAGGTTTTGCCGGTACCGGCGCTGGCCTCGATCAGGTTGAAGCCGGCCAGCGGAGTGTAAAGGGGGTCCAGGCGCTGCATGTTGAATGTCGCAAACGGGAATGTTGCCGAACAGCATACCGGCTTGGGTTTCCCCGTGCTCCGATGAAAAGGGGTTGGGGGATGAAAAATCTAGGGATCGGAGCCTTGGCAACGATCATCGGGTCTTGATATGATCAAAATAGCCGCAATGAGCGAAAACGCCAGTTCAAAGAATATGTTGCCGGATCCGAGCGTGGATGGCGGAGAGAGTTCGGCGCTGTCGGTTCTGTACGGACAGGGCTTGTTGAGCGATCTGGATGTGCATTTCGCCCGCTTCATGAACCGACTGGCTGGTGGGGGCTCGCCGGAGCTGGCGCTGGCGGCGGCGCTGGCCAGTCACGCTAGCGGTCAGGGCGATATCTGCATCAACCTGCGCCAGTGGGCGCGACGCTGGTCATGGGGTGTCGAGGCGGAATCGGCTGAACCGCCGCCGTTCGCGCCGCCACCGGTTGGCGACTGGCTGGCGAGCTTGCGGGCCAGTTCGGTGGTGGGCCGTCCGGGGGAGCGCCAGCCGTTGGTGCTCGACCGGCGCGGCCGGCTGTACCTGTACCGCTATTGGGAATACGAATGGTGTCTGGCCGACGATCTGCTGCGACGATCCCAGGCGGCGTCGCCGAGCGTGGACGAAGCACGGTTGCGCGCCGATCTGGATCGGTTGTTTCCGCGTCACCCGCAACTGAGCGGCCCGGACTGGCAAAAGGTGGCGGCGGCGGTGGCGGCGCTGAAGCAGGTCTGCGTGATTTCCGGTGGGCCCGGCACCGGCAAGACCAGCACGGTGTTGCGCATCCTGGCGTTGCTGGCCGGACAGGCCGGCGAGCGGCCGTTGCGTATCGCCCTGGCCGCGCCGACTGGCAAGGCGGCGGCCCGCTTGCAGGAGTCGATCCGCGCCGCCAAGCCGCTGCTGGATCTGGAAGCGGAACGGCTGGCGCAAATTCCCGAAGAAGCCTCCACTTTGCATCGCTTGCTCGGTGCCCGGCCGGATTCGGTCTATTTCCGTTATGACCGCGATGACCCGTTGCCGCTGGACGTGCTGGTGGTGGACGAGGTGTCGATGGTGGGTTTGGCGCTGCTGGCCAAGACCGTGATGGCGTTGCCGGCCGAGGCGCGTTTAATTCTGCTGGGGGACAAGGATCAGTTGGCTTCGGTGGAGGCGGGGGCGGTGCTGGGCGATCTGTGTGCCGGGGCCGGCCGGTTCTCGCCGGAGTTCCAAACGCGGTTGGCGACACTGACCGGCGAATCGCTGCCGCGTGGTCGGGAGTCTTCGTCGCCGCTGGTCGATGCCATCGTGTTGTTGCGCCACAGTTATCGCTTCGGCGCGGACAGCGGTATCGGCGCATTGGCGCGAGCGGTGAATAGAGGAAAATCGGCCGAGGCGCTGGACTTGCTGGTCGGTGCGCCGCACGAGGATATCGTTTGGCGGGAACTGGCCGATCCCGCCAGCTTGCCGGAGCAGTTGGCGGGATCGGTGACGGCGGGGTTCGCGTCCTATCTGCGGGCGGTGCGGGAAGGGGCTGAACCGGCGGCGGTGTTTGAGCACTTCAACCGGTTCCGGGTGTTGGCGGCGCTGCGCGGTGGGCCGTTTGGAGTGGAGGCACTGAACCGCCTGTGCGAGGCCGCGCTGTCCGCCCAGGGGCTGATCGATACTCACTCGATCTGGTATGCAGGTCGGCCGGTGATGGTGGTCCGCAACGACTACAACCTGCGGCTGTTCAACGGTGATATCGGCATGACCCTGCCGGACCCGGATGCGCCAGAGCGGGTGAAGGTGTTCTTCCTGGGCAATGACGGAGCGCTGCGGAGTTTCGCGCCGGCCCGGCTGCCGGAGCACGAGACCGTGTACGCGATGACGGTGCATAAGAGCCAGGGATCGGAGTTCGAGCAGGTGTTGGTGGTGACCCCGAACGAGCCGTCGCCGGTGTTGAGTCGCGAGCTGCTGTACACGGCTTTGACGCGGGCGAAGCGGGAAGCGATGTTTTACGGCGTGCCCGAGGTGTTCGCGGCGGCAGTCGGGCGGCGGTTGCGGCGCTCGTCGGGCCTGCGGGATCGCTTGTGGGTGGAGCCGAGGATCGCGCTCGGGTAGGGGGAATGGCCGATCCATGCCGAGGGTCGATGGGGGAAACATGCGGAAAGGTTGCGCGGTAGTTCTACTTGTGGCGATGGTGTTCGCTGGCATAGGTTGGCGAGCCGGGGAAACGGCGGCTGATGGCGAGTTGCCGCGGGACGCGGCGCTGCGGGCAACATTCGCCCGTCAGGAGCCGGAATTTGAGACGCTGTTGGCGATGTTGCGACAGGACGGACATTTGTGGCGGGTGGGGTTCGATTTTGCGTATGTCGACACCCTGGTAGGAACGCCGCCCAGAGCACCGACCCGCGAGGAGTTGCCCGCCGCCCGCTGGGACGAGTATCGGAGGCTGTTTCGGGTGTTGGGTTTGGCGAACGGAGCGACCCGGCAATGGGAAGGCGATGCGGCGGAAGCGATTTACCTGCCGGCGGCGGTCGTGCCGCGTGGCGTGGTGGATTCGGAGGAAAAAGGCTTCGCCTACTGGTCGGGTACGCCGGAACCGCTGCTCGAGTCGCTGGATGCCCCGACGCTTCCGGTGCAACACGCGCAGTCTGCCTATGTCCGGTTAAAAGATCGTTGGTATCTCTATCGGCGCTACAACGAGTAGTTCACTGGCCGTCGGTAATCGGGGTGATGTGCTGAAATCCAGAGCCCACCGCCTGCTGGTATTGGGGGGTCGCTTGGACCTGGAGCATGCGGGCGCGCCGGTTCAGGATCGCTTGATGGAATTGGGTTTGGGTGAGATTCAGTTCATATTGGTTCCAAAGATCGATGCCGAGTTGCACTGTTTCGATGTCCATGGGATCGGTTTGACCGGCCGATCCTCCCATCTGGTGCCCGAGTTGCAGCTCGGTTGCGGTAAACCCTGCCGCCCGACCTACATAGCCATAATGAATGTTGGACCAGATGTCATAAAAGTATTCATGATCCGGGTCACCTTGAATGGGAAAGTGGTGGTCGTTCTGGGTTAGCTGGAGCATTTTCCGCAGAATAGGTTTGTGATCCCAGCGAGCCCCGGTCTGGACGAGATTTTTCCATTTCAAGAGGGCAGCGGCCTTAGCGGCGCCTCCGACGATTCCGCTCATACCAGGGATTAGGCTCAGTAAAGCGGCCTGATTCAGCTCGCGAATGGTGCTGACTTCGCTACTACGCGCGTTGTTGTGCATCTCCCGGAACATGTACGGGATGACGATGTGAGATCGCCAGTAGTTGGCCTGTGCCACGATCAAGCCCTCCAAACAAGTCTGATGATTCCGCTCGATACGCTGGAAATCCAGCGCGTAAGCTCAACTTTAGCAATTCATTAAAAATCAATTATTTATAGAATCGGCCTACAAACTGTCGAACGCAATAAAATCAATATGTTATTTCGATTACAATCTGCCTGGAAGCCAAAAATGGCTAAAGTCCAGGTAAGCTCCTATTCAAAATATATAGGAGCCAGCCAATCTTGCGTCAACCTGGGTATTTGTCGGCGCAGGCCCGGTAGTTTTCATCCAGCGCTGGCTGCAACAAAACCAGCGCCGCGATGCGACGGGCCGATACGACAGCCATTTTTTCAGGACTTGATAGCCGCCAAGCGTGTATTCCCACACCGGACGCGGCACGTTTTTCCAGCGGCAATCGGCGTTGAGATACACGTCCAGCGTTTCGCCGCCCAGCGCGGGTTGTTCCAGTTCCGTGAACGGGCGGTTTTCGGTTTTGCCTTTGCCGGGCATGGTGACGCTGCCCTTGCCGGCGTGGCCCCAACCGGCGGTGAGTTTGAGATGTATCTGTGTGAGCCTGACCTTGTGGTAGTGGCGCGCGGCGGGTTAGATACTGTAGTCACGAGATATTGAGCCAGAGTGCGATGCATCGGATGTGGACGGCGGCGAGGAAGGATGCGGTGTTTTTGGCGTATCTTGTGGCGATGCCGCGCCATCTTTTGAGATCCAGGAACGCGTTTTCGACGAGGTGGCGGAGTTTATACAGATCTTCGTCGTACGACCTTTGGGTGACGCGGTTTTTCTTTGGCGGGATCACGGCATTCACACCTTGCGCTGCGGCCTGCTCAAGAAGGGCGTCGGTATCGTACCCTTTGTCCACGATCAGATGATCGGCGTTGATCCCTTCAATCAGACGGCCTGCCTGCGTGCAATCCGCCCGGGGACCTTCTGTAATAACGATTCTGACCGGCATGCCCTGCGCATCCACGGCCAGATGTATCTGGGTATTGAGGCCCCTTTTGTGCGGCCCATGTCCTGGTTTCCGCCTTTGGCTCCGGCGGCATGGGGATGGACCTTGCAATGGCTGGCGTCGATCATCAGCCATTCGTAGTCCGGCTCATCGATCAGAATTTCCAGCAGCTTCTCCCAAATCC
>WBZT01000990.1_pt1 | contig 21788 bp, 19 predicted proteins | sample 5204241 | NCBI WGS metagenome assembly WBZT01 (sample SAMN12344358, study PRJNA552823) | activated sludge metagenome | biome: Activated sludge suspended growth; feature: Nitrification reactor; material: Wastewater; isolation source: activated sludge from nitrification reactor of wastewater...
GTACCGCTGGTGAAGTACACCCCGCGCAGCAGCACTCGCTCCTCGTAGCGGCTGGGCCGGAACGCTTCCTTGAGAAAACGGTCGGCGACCTGCTTCAGGGACGCGAACTGCTGGGGTAGGGTGTAGATCAGGTCGCGCCGTTGGGGATCGCGCTCTTCCTGTAGGCGTTGCACCAGTCGGTCGTTCAGCCGCTGTTCCAGCAGCTCGAACTCGGCGGTGAACTGTTCGACCACGCCCTCTGGGTTGTTGGGGTTGTCCAGCGGGAAGGTCAGACCCCAGACCTGAGCCCGCTCTTCCAGGCCCATGTCGCCGAAGAATTCGATGAAGCCGGCGATCAGATCAGCCTTGGTGAACTGGACGTAGATGGGGAAGCGGATGCCGAAATGCTCGTGCAGTTCCTGCACCCGCTGCTTGATGGCTAGTGCCTGGGCAGAGCGTTCCTCCTCGCTTTGCTGCATCAGGTCGGCCAGGCTAATGGCGATGAAGGCGCCGTTGATGGGGCGGCGGCGGCGGTGTTTCTTCAGCAGATCCAGAAAGCCGCGCCAAGCGGCCCGGTCCACTTCCTCGTGGCTGTCCTGGGTGGTGTAACGGCCGGCGGTGTCCAGCAGCACCGCTTCGTCGGTGAACCACCAATCGCAGTTGCGGGTGCCGCCCACCCCGCGCACCTTGCCGGCGCCCAGCGGGAAACGCAGCCCGGAATTGATCAGCGCTGTGGTCTTGCCGGAGCCCGGTGGGCCGATGATGATGTACCAGGGCAACTGGTAGAGGTATTGGGTGCGACCGGTCTTGCCACCCAGCTTGGCTCGTTTGAGGACGGATAGCGCCTCGTCCAAACCCTGCTTGAGCGTGGAGATTTCCTCGGCCGAGGCGGCTTCTTCTTCCTTCTTTCTCTGACGCTCGCGGGCAGCTTGCTCGCTGTCGCTGGCCGCGCCTTGATCGGCCGTTCCACCCGTTCCGGCCGTTCCGGCCGTGCCGATCCCGGCTTGACCGGCCAGATCGGCCAGCATGTTGTGGTTTCGCTTCAGGGTGTCGATGTAGTACAACAGTTGGTACAGACCATACGCGCCGCCGACGGTCATGATGGTGCCGATGCGGCCCAGATCCGAGGCGAGCGGGGTTTGGCCGGCGACGGCGATCAGAGGACCGAGGTACCAAATCAAACCGGCGACGGCCAGGAAGCCGGTGATGCCGATGAACCAGCGGCTCTTGAAGACGTTCAGGATTTTGCTCATGGTCCCCGCCTAATTGACTCGCGCCAGCAGGATGATATCGACGCGCCGGTTCAGCGCGCGGTTCTGCGGGGTATTGTTGGGGGCTACCGCTTCGGTATCGGCGCGGCCCTCGCTGATGAAACGGCCGGGCTTATCGCTGACGGCGGCTAACAGGCGGACCACGCTGTCGGCGCGGGCTTTGGAGAGATGCCAGTTGGAAGGAAATTGCAAGGTGTGGATCGGAACGCTGTCCGAATGGCCGGTGACCAGCACCCGGCCCTGGACGGTGTTGAGTTCCTTGCCGATCTGCGCTAGCAGCGGCAGAAAAGCCGGTTTGACGTTGGCGCTGCCCGAGTCGAACAGGCCGTCGCCGCGGATACGGACCGTGGTCTTGTCGGCATCTTCGAGGACATCGACCAAACCCTGCCGGATCTGGGGATCGAGAAAGCTGCGCAGATCGCGCGATACCCGGTTGAGATCGTTGAGGACCTGTGGTTTTGGCGTCGCGGGCGCCGCCGTCGCGCCGCCACGGCGGACCATGGCCACGGTGTCCCCACGGATGCCGCCGAGCGCGGTCAGTACCGGGTCGGAAGCGCTATTCAGCAGCCAGTTGAACAGCGCGTAAGCGATTAGCAGCAGAGCGGCCGCCACCGCCGCCACCACCCATAACGGTACGTAGCGGATCAGCGGGTTGTGCTGGTTGAGGACGCCGCGCCAGTGTGGAGAGAGTTCCCGCTCGAATTCGCCGTGGGCGGTGCGGATGGCGTTGTAGGTGCGCTCCCGCTGCTCCTCCAGTCGGCTGCGGCCGTTATCTAGCAGCCGGTAGCGGCCTTGAAAACCGAAGGCCAGGCACAGATACATCAGTTCCAGCAGGTGAAGATGCTTGCGTGGGTCGGGAAGGATGGCGTCCAGCAGCTCGAAGAATTTTTCGCCACCCCAGGTTTCGTTGTGGAAGGTGATCAGCAGGCTGCTCTCGCTCCATTCGCTGGCCCGGCCCCAGGGCGTGTTCAGCACCACCTCGTCCAGCGTGGTGCAAAGCACATAGCGAGCCCGGAACACGGTCTTTTCGTGGACGCCGGCGTTGCGGGCGTTGACGGTAAACGCCTTCATCTCCTCGATCATGCGCCGCCGCAAGCGCTCGGGATCGGGATGCGAGTGGGTGTTCTTCAGGCGCATGATCAGGCTGAGCAGTGGCGCGGCAGCGGCTTCCAGCGGATTGAGGCCGACACCGGTCGACACCGGGGCGGAGTCGGCCGCCGTCGGGCGGGGCGGGCGGGGCGGCGGGGGTGGCGAGGGTGGTGGGGACGGGTCGGTACGTCGGCCACCCGGCGCCGGCCGAATGATGGTGCGGTCGCCTTCGTCCCCGTCGGCGGCAAACGGATCGTCGATGGTCACGGTTCGCTACTCGCTTACTCTTTGATGGCCCAAAACGCCATGTCCAAGCCCGGGAACTCGCCGCCGACATGGAAAGCGAAACCGCCCGAGGTGAGCACTTGTTTCCAGAATTCGCTGCTGCGGTCGAGCCGGAAATAGATGAAATCGGCCTGATAGGGAATCTCGCGCGGCGCCACCGGCAGCGCGCTGACCCCGATGCCGGGCAAGTGGTGGTTGACGAACTGGGCAATGCGCTCGACCGGACCGATTTTGACCTGGGTCGGGAAACGGGCGCGCAGCAGGTCGGTCGCCATGTCGGCGCGGACCGCCAGAATGAAAGTGGCCTTGGTCAGCAACGGGCGTTCGCGGTCGGTGATGATGGCCACCCGGATGCCGTACTGGCGTTCTTCGATCGGAATGCGGATGGCTGCTTGCTCTTCGACCAAGCTGAGCGAGCGGCGCAGTTCGCCGATCAGGGCGCCGAAGGTTTTTTGCAGGTCGTCGTGGTCATAGGCGGGGAACGGCGGCGGTCGGCGCTTGGTCTTACCGGTGAAGGTGGACATTTCGCCGGCCAGTTGCAGGGCGATCTGGTAGAACGTTTCCGGATGCAGTCCCTGCATGGACGCCAGATGGGCGAACAACGGTTCGAAGCGGTTGACGGTCTGTAGGCGCAGGAACTGGGCGATGTCCACGCCCGCACCCCGCGCCGTGCCCGCCCCCGTCACTCGTTCGGCCAGGGCGTCGCCGCGTTGATGCAGCAGTCCGAGCACTTCGGTGGCGAAGCCGAGCAGCACCGGTACGCCGCGGCAGTCCAGGCAGGGCGGCAGGTAGTCGGGGTCCAGCACCACCGTCTGATCGGGGCGCTTTTCCTGTACCCGGGTGATGCCGATGCAGGTGTGCTCGCTGGAGTCGCGGGTGTCGAGGAACAGCCGTAGCCGGCGCTCGCCAGTTTCGACGAAGGCGCTATTGTTGGCGGTGTCGACGTTGTTATCCCGCACCTCGCGGGCCACGGTCCGGTAGCGGGCGGCGGTGTCTTGTTGCTGCTCGCCGCGTTCCACATCGGCCATGCCGGTCCGCCGCAGTGGCAGGGCCAGCATGATCCTGGTATCGCGCACGTCGGCGTCGATCGCCAGCGGCGCGGGTGGCGGATCGTGGTCGGGAATGCTGAACGGCGTGCCGTCGGGCAGCAAGCCGGAGGCGGTGGTGATGGCGATTTTGCCCAGGGCCAGCGCCTCCCGATCCAGGGCTAGTTCGGCGATACCCCAGTCGTAGGGGCGCAGATGGTGGCAGGATTGCCGGACCAAGGCTTCGAAATAGCGGTCTTGTTGTTGGAAGTGCTGGGGGCGTAGGAACATCCCCTCGGACCACACAACTTTACTGTACCAACTCATGGCGGAATCGCTCGTTGTATCGTTTCGTTAAGAGTGGGGGGCGCCGTTTTTTCTAAAGCCTAGCATTCAAACCGCGCAACGACAGCGGCGCTCGGATCGGGAACGTGAAGATCAGCGTTCACCCAACCGTTCTTCGTAGGCACGGGCGAATTCGTCGCCAAACAGTTCGTTGAAGTCGTCCTCGGCCTCCCGGGCGATGATCTGGTATTCGGTGGTGAACAGGTCCCAGTATTTGGCCTTGCGGTTGCCCGGCCAGATGTTGTCGAGCACGCTTTGTTCGAGCCGGGTTTCCAGGTTGCCTGGATCGAACCGTTCGAGCAGGCGGGTCAGGGCCGCCTGAATCCCAGCCATGACCGCCAGTTGGTGCGCCTTGATGTCGTTGAAGCCCTCGCGCACCGCCTGCACGGGCGACATGTAGGCGTCTTTCTGCCGGACCAGCAGCAGGGTCATTACCTGTTCGGGGCTGAGTGGCGGTTGGCCTGGCGAGGTCTTGAGAGGGTTGTTTTCGACGGGACCGATGGTGGTGCGATGCAAGCGGAACTCGCCTTTGACATCGCCACGGGCCAGCAGAACTTCCACCAGGCCCTGCACGGTTTCACGGAAGATCTCGCCCAAGGTGCGCATGCACTCGGGCAGTTGTTCGGCCGTCAGTTTCAAGTGCGGCAGGCCAGCGCCCTCCAGAAAGGCCCGTATCAGGACATCGGTGTCCGGCCCGGCCGGTTGAGCCGGTTGAGCCGGGGGGCGGGGTTCGGGCCACGCTGGCTGTACGGGGGGTCGCGCTGGAGGTGGCGCAGGTATTTCCGGGGCGATCCGGCGGGGCTCGGGTGGCGGTGCGCTCGGTGGTTGTAGTGCGGGTTGGACGGCGGGGGGGGGTGCCGACCACCAGTCCTCCGGGATCAGCGACTCGGCGCTTTCCCCCGGACGCTCGCTGGTCACTGGCGGTATTTCTGGCGGTGCTTCCGGTGGCGGTTCAAGAATATCGGGAAATGGTTGAGCTGGGGGTTCCGGCTTAGCCCGCGCTGCGGATGGTTCGCCCGTTGGCGCTGGTACGGGTTCGAACGGTGGAGGGGTTGTTTCCGGAATCGGCGCGACGACAGGCGGTGCTGGTGGCGTTTCGGGGATCAGCGCCGGTGGTTCGAAGGATGCCCGTTCCGGTTCCATCAAATCGGAAGGCGGTTCGGTGACCACTTCCCTCATGCCCGGCTTCCCCGGTGCCTGGCGCAGGCCCAGGCCATCCCTGCCCTCGGCCATGATGTCACCGAAGGAGGGTTTGATCATGCTGTCGGGGCTGCCACTCAATTCCGCGGTGCCGGAGGCAGGCATCAGGTCTGAAATCGGTACGGCCTCGGTGATCGGCCCTTCCGGTTGGATCGCTATTGGTTCGGCGGTTTCGGATGATAAGGCGACCGCGATCTCGTATTCGCCCAGCACGAAATGGTCACCGTCTTTCAGCCTGACCATCTGGTTACGGCCGACGCGCTGTTCGGAATCGTTGAGATAGACACCGTTGGTGCTGGTGTCGGTCAGGAAATAACTGCCATCTTGATAGTGGAGGGTGCAATGCCGTCCAGACAGGATGCGTTCCGGGTCTTGCAGGACCCAGTCGCTTTGCGCCGCCCGGCCGATGCTGATCGACCCACGGTCGAGCGTTTTGGTGGTTTCCTGACCGGGAGAGAGCCGCTGAAAGCTGGTGATGGTCAATCGCAAGGGCATAGCGCAATTTCCGTTGGCAGGGAGGTCCGCTTGTGGGGCATTTGGGCGGAGTTCATCAAACCAATCGCATAAGCTCATTAGATTTCAGTCTATACCGCCCAGGGTAATCGAGCCAAGCATGGCTATACTTGAAAATCGACAATCGATGAAAAGGCGCACGACCGATGAGTGTGATCGAAATCGAAGCATTGCTAAGCGATATTGCCGCCGATACGCCGTGCGGCGAGGATCTCGAATACGATCCCTTATTCGCCGAGATGGAAAAACTGGCGCAGGAAACGCCCGAACGTCAGTACGGCGATACCATTATTCCGGCCGAGCCGCCTGATTGGCGCGGTGTCAAGAAAGCTGCCCTGAGCCTGCTGGAGCGTACCAGGGACTTACGGGTGGCGGTTTACCTGGCCCGAGCGTTGTTGCAGAGCGATGGTTTTCCGGGTTTTGCCGAAGGCCTGGCTCTGGTGGAAGGGTTGATCGAGCGCTTTTGGGATCACGTTTACCCGCAACTCGACCCCGAGGACGACAACGATCCGACCCTGCGGATTAACACCATCGTGGCACTGTGCGATCCGGAAACCACGCTGCCGGCCTTGCGGGAGACACCGCTGGTGAACTCGCGCAGCCTGGGGCGATTCAGCCTGCGCGATGTTCAGATTGTCACGGGTGCGTTGACCCCGGTGGCGATCAACGAGGAGGTGGAGCTGCCGACCCAGGCCAAGATCGACGGCGCCTTCCAGGAGACCGGCCTGGAGAATTTACAGGCCATCGCGCTGGCGGTCACTGATGCCATGGGGCGGGTCGAACGGATCGAAGCCGTGTTGACCGATCTGGTCGGGGTGACTCAGGCGCCGGACATGAGCGATCTGACCGAGGTTCTTAAGGAAGTCCGGCAGGTATTGACGGAGCAACTGCAGCGGCGCGGCGTGAGTTCAGCCGGCGAGACCGAGGGGCAGGCCGAGTCGGAGGACGGAGCGACGTCTGGTGCTGCGGCGATGGGGCAACGCTTGGTGGTGGGTGATATCGCCAGCCGCGAGGACGTGATTCGCATGTTGGATAAGATTTGCGACTACTTCTCTCGCTACGAACCCTCCAGCCCCGTACCATTTTTGCTAAAACGTGCTAAAAATTTAGTCACGAAGGACTTCATGGAGATCATGCTCGATCTTGCACCGGGAGGGACCGAGCAGGCTAACCTGATTTTCGGCCTGCAGAGCGAAAGTTCCAGCGAATACGGCTGATGGGCCGAATCGCCGGGTAAGGTAACAGATCACACGCTTCCGAATTCCAGAGAGGTAATTTTCCGATGGCGATGAGTAGCCAGAAATTTATCGCCCGTAACCGGGCTCCACGCGTACAGATCGAGTACGACGTTGAGGTGTACGGCTCGCAGAAAAAGGTGCAACTGCCGTTCGTAATGGGTGTAATGGCCGATCTGTCCGGTAAGCCGGTCGATCCGCTGGCACCAGTGGCGGAGCGTAAGTTTCTCGAAATCGACGTGGATAATTTCGATAGCCGCATGAAGGCCATGAAGCCGAGAGCAGCGTTCCGGGTTCCCAACACCCTTACGGGTGACGGCGAACTGAGCGTGGATCTCACCTTCGAGAGTATGGACGATTTCTCCCCGGCTGCGGTGGCGCGCAAGGTGGATTCCCTGAACAAACTGCTGCAAGCTCGCCAGCAACTCAACAATCTGATGACCTACATGGATGGCAAGACGGGTGCCGAGGATCTGATTGCTAAGGTGCTGAACGATCCGAGCCTGCTGCAAGCTCTAGCGTCCGCGCCCAAATCTACGGGCGAAGCGCCCTCCGCCGAGGAGTGATGAACCATGGCCGAAACCGACACGAACGCCCAGGCCCAGCCCGAAGCCCAAACCGAAACGGTGGAAGCCAGCGAGTTCGGCTCCCTGTTGCAGCGGGAGTTCAAACCCAAGTCCGATCAGGCCCGGGAAGCGGTCGAGACCGCAGTCCGTACCTTGGCCGAACAGGCGCTGCAGGATACGACACTGATTTCCAAGGACGTGCTTAAATCCATCGAGTCGATGATCGCCGCCATCGACCGGAAACTGACCGAACAGATCAACCAGATCATCCATCATCCTGATTTTCAGCAGCTCGAAAGCGCTTGGCGCGGCCTGCACTATCTCGTCAATAACACCGAAACCGACGAGATGCTGAAGATCCGGTTCATGAATATCTCCAAGAAGGAACTGCACAAGACGCTCAGAAAATATAAAGGAACCGCTTGGGATCAGAGTCCGATCTTCAAGAAGACATACGAGGAAGAGTATGGCCAGTTCGGCGGCGAGCCGTTCGGTTGTCTGGTGGGTGATTATTACTTCGACCACAGCCCACCCGATGTGGAGTTACTGCGGGAGATGTCCCAGGTCGCCGCTGCTGCCCACTGCCCGTTCCTCGCCGCCGCCGCGCCGACGGTCATGCAGATGGATTCCTGGCAGGAACTTAGCAATCCTCGCGATCTGACCAAGATTTTCCAGACGCCGGAATACGCTTCTTGGCGGTCGCTGCGCGATTCCGAGGATTCCCGCTACATCGGTCTGGCGATGCCCCGGTTCCTGGCGCGACGGCCCTATGGGGCGAAATCCGATCCGATTGAGGAATTCGATTTCGAGGAGGAGGTGGAAGGCACCGCTCATGATCGATACTGTTGGGCCAATGCGTCTTACGCGATGGCTACCAATGTTACCCGAGCGTTCAAGCTGTATGGCTGGTGTACCCGGATTCGCGGTATCGAATCCGGCGGGGCGGTTGAAAACCTGCCGACCCACACCTTTCCGACCGATGATGGCGGCGTGGATATGAAATGTCCGACCGAGATCGCCATCAGCGACCGGCGCGAGGCGGAGCTGGCCAAGAACGGCTTCATGCCGCTGATCCACAAGAAAAACACTGACTTCGCCGCCTTCATCGGCGCTCAATCGTTGCAGAAACCGACTGAATACGAAGATCCGGATGCCACCGCCAACGCCAATCTGTCGGCCCGCTGGCCTTATCTATTCGCGGTCTGTCGGTTCGCTCACTACCTCAAGTGCATGGTGCGCGACAAGATCGGCTCGTTCAAGGAACGCGAGGACATGGAGCGTTGGCTGCATAAATGGATTTCCCAGTATGTCGATTCCGATCCGGCTTTTTCCAGCGAGGAGACCAAGGCGCGTAGGCCTCTGGCAGCCGCCGAGGTGATCGTGGAGGAAGTGGAAGGGAATCCCGGTTATTACACATCCAAGTTCTTCCTGCGCCCGCATTATCAGTTGGAGGGCCTCACTGTCTCGTTGCGGCTGGTCTCCAAGTTGCCCTCCGTTAAAAAGGGAGGCGGTTAAAAGAGGAAGGGTTTGGACGGACCAGAATGAACTCAAGTCGGGTTTATTCTGGCCTGCTTATGAGGAGGCTTTTGAAATTTATTTTGAGAAACAATGGCTTTTTTTTGGCATGTAATGTGCTCTAAGCTGATGTAGATCGGCGAGTCTTTGTCAAAGATAAAGGTTTGAGCACGAAGGAAAGCCGATCAATTCATGTTGGATTGCGACCCAGTCCAAATTTCTTCTTGTAAACTGCGAGGGTGATAGTCATGGCGAGGACAGATGCCTTTCTAGATCTGAAAGCTGGAAAAATTGAAGGTGAGTCTACTGAGGTAGGATTTGAGAAGTGCATCCAACTATTAAGTTGGTCTGAGGGTGTGGTGAATAGTGGTACAGCCGCGCATGGTACTGGCATGGGCAGTGGATCTGTGAATTTTCAAGATTTCCACTTTACGATGATAATGAACGAGGCGTCATCGAAACTGATGCTTGCATGCGCTACCGGTCAACATATTTCCCAAGCTATCCTGACTCAGCGCAAATCCACGGGAGATGAGACACCGCAGCCTTTCTTGGTATTTACGTTCAAAGATGTCTATGTCAGTTCGTATCAGACCGGCGCTTCCTCCGGCGGTGACTTGCCGGTGGAAAGCTGCTCTCTGAATTTTTCTGAAGTGACGATGGCGTACGCCAAGCAGGATGCTAAGGGCAAGCTGACGATGGGGTCTCCGTTGGGTTGGAACGTCAAGACGAACAAAAAGGTCTGATCGGAACCTTGATTTTGTTGGGTTCCAAACCCGAGCATCCGCACTTCCGGGTTTGTGTGTCCCCGGAGGTGCGGATGGTTTTTTTCAACCAAGATAGTTAAGAGCGTCGCGATGCAAGCCGATCAGAGTCTGTGTGAAGGGCGAGTGCAAGACGCCCTGGCCGAATTGCAGGCGCAGGTGCGCAAGGAGCCCGCCAACGCCAAATACCGTATCTTTCTGTTTCAGTTGCTGGCGGTGCTGGGTCAATGGGAGCGGGCGTCGAACCAGTTGAACGTGCTGGAGGAGATGGATTCCGAGTCCCTGCCCATGGTACAGACCTACCGCGAAGCCCTCCGCTGCGAGTTGCTACGTGCCGAGGTGTTTGCCGGTCGCCGGTCGCCGCTGATCTTCGGCGACCCCGAGCCTTGGATGGCATTGTTGCTGGAGGCGTTGCAATTGACCGCCGGTGGCCATCATGCCCAAGCCCACACGGCCCGCGACCAGGCGTTCGAGGGCGCGGCGGCGACGGCGGGAACGCTGGACGGCCAATCGTTCGAGTGGCTCGCCGACGCCGATCCGCGGTTGGGGCCGATGTTGGAGGCCATCATCAACGGTCGCTACTACTGGATTCCATGGCAGCGGATCCGCATGCTCGTGCTCGAACAGCCCAGTGACCTGCGCGACTGCGTTTGGATGCCCGCCAGCTTTACCTGGGCCAACGGTGGCGAAGCCGTGGGCCTGATTCCGGCACGCTATCCCGGTTCACAGGCCAGCGCCGATCCACAGGTGCAACTGGGTCGCAAGACCGAATGGCTGGAGCAGGAGAGGGGGATCTATTTGGGTATTGGCCAGCGTATGTTGGCCACCGATCAAAACGAATATCCGTTGCTCGATATTCGACGAATCGATCTGGCCGTTCCGGAAGCCGCGTCACCGGCGACGACCGATTCCGACGATGGCTGAACTCACGCCCAGGGAGCGACTGCAACCTTCGCTGTTGGATCGTCTGACCGACGATGAACCGGATCAGTCGCAAGAGTCGCGCGAGAAGCGGGTGTTGTCCACGAACCGTCTGCGCGAGTGCGTGTTGCGCGATCTGGCGTGGCTGTTCAACGCCAGTCGGATGCCGGATGACAACGACATTGAGCGTTATCCTTTCGCCGCCCGGTCGACCATCAATTTTGGCTTGCCGCCGCTGGCCGGGGTGACGGCCCGTAGCCTGGACGTCGATGGACTGGAGCTGATCCTGCGTCAGGTAATTCTGGATTTTGAACCGCGCATCCTGCGCAATTCGTTGCGGGTGCGCGCGTCGTTCACCGAGGAGCGCATGAGCCATAACGCCCTGACCTTCGAGATCGAAGGGGAGTTGTGGGGGCAGCCCATGCCCATACAATTGTACTGGAAAACCGAGATCGACCTGGAAAGTGGTCAGGTTAAGGTTGAGGAAGCCAGTCGGACGAGGGAGCACTGATGGATCCCCGCCTGCTCGAATACTACAACCGGGAACTCCAGCACCTGCGCGAGTTGGGCGGGGAATTCGCCCGCGAGTTCCCGAAGATCGCCGGGCGGTTGGGGTTGGAGGGGTTCGAGTGCGCCGATCCCTACGTCGAGCGGTTGCTGGAGGGTTTCAGCTTCCTGGCGGGGCGGGTGCAGCTCAAGATGGACGCCGAGTTCCCGCGATTTACCCAGCATTTGCTGGAGATCGTCTACCCGCACTATCTGGCGCCGACGCCGTCGATGCTGGTGGCCCGCTTTCAGCCCGATCCGACCGAGGGCGCGCTCGAACAGGGGTTCGTGATTCCTCGCGACAGCCAATTGCATAGCCAGCTTGGCAAGGGCGATCAGACACCCTGCGAGTACCGTACCGCTCATGACGTGACGCTGTGGCCGTTGGAGCTGACCGAAGCGCAATATTTCGCCGGCAAGGAACCGGTGGCGCAGCTTGATCTGCCGGATCTGGCCAAGGTCCGTGCCGGTATCCGGCTGCGTCTGCGCACGACGCTGCCGGGCCTGCTTTTCAGCAAGCTGGCGCTGACCCAGTTGCCGCTGTACCTGCACGGTAGCGAAGCCGTGCCGGCCCGGCTGTACGAACAGTTGTTGTCCAACGTAGTGATGGTGGTGGCGCGGCCCGGCCAGCGGCCAGCGCCCTGGCACGAGGTCGTGGCCCCAAACCAAATTCGACGGCTCGGCTTCGAGGACGACCAAGCCCTGCTGCCCGGTACGCCACCCTCGTTTCAGGGGTACCGGCTGTTGCACGAGTATTTTTCCTTCCCGCAACGCTATCTGTTCGTGGAATTGGGCGGCCTGGGGCCGGCGGTGCGCCGCTGCGCGGATCGCGAACTGGAAGTGCTAATCCTGCTCAACCGTGCCGATCCGGCGCTGGAAAACGTGGTGGCGGCGGAAAATTTCGCCCTGTTCTGCACGCCCGCGATCAATCTGTTTCCCAAGCGAGCCGATCGCATTCACCTGAGCGATCAGGTGGCCGAACATCACCTGGTGCCGGACCGTACCCGGCCGATGGATTTCGAGGTCCACCAAGTTACCGGGGTGACCGGCATCGGCCCCGAAGGCGAAGAACAGGATTTCCTGCCGTTCTATGCCAGCTACGATCGGATTGACCAGCGCCAACAGCGCTCCTACTACACCATGCACCGATTGCCGCGGTTGCTGTCCAGGCAGCAGCGGCGCGATGGACCACGTTCGAGTTATGTGGGCAGCGAAGTCTTCCTGTCGCTGGTCGATGCCGACGAGGCACCGTATCGCGGCAACATGCGGCAATTGGCGGTCACCACCTGGTGCACCAACCGTGACCTGCCCCTGCTCATGCCGATCGGGCGGGGTGACACCGACTTCACATTGGCCTCCGGGGCACCGGTCGGCGCCGTGCGCTGTGTGGCTGGACCCACTCGGCCGTGGCCTTCCCATGCTCACGGCGACACCGCTTGGCGGCTGATCAGCCATCTATCCCTGAACTATCTGTCGTTGGCCGATACCGACGCCCGGCAGGGCGCCGTGGCGTTGCGGGAGTTGCTGGCGCTGTATGGCAACCTGGCGGAAATGTCCGTTCGCCGGCAGGTCGATGGCGTTTGTTCGGTGCGGGCCACGCCAGTGACCCGGCGCGCGCCGATTCCCGGCCCGATCGCCTTCGCCCGCGGCTTGGAGGTGACCGTGACCTTGGACGAAGCCGCCTTCGAAGGGGTGGGCATCTTGTTGTTGGGCGCGGTGCTGGAGCAGTTTTTCGCCAAGTACGCTTCCATCAATTCCTTCACCGAAACGGTCGTTAGATCGACCGAGCGGGGCGAGATCATCCGATGGCCAGCCCGGATCGGACGCAGGCACACACTGTAGCCCTGTTCGAGGCGCTACAGCGCAAGCCGTATGCCTTCCATTTTTTCCAGGCGCTACGGCGACTGGAATGCCTGTACCGCGAGAAACCTCGGCTGGGCAAGGCGACCCGGCTGAGCGACGATCCCGTGCGTCTGGCGCAGGAGCCGTCGCTGGCCTTCGCGCCGGCCACGCTGGCGGCCTTCGATCCGGGCGGTGACGGTGGGCCGCCGCGCCTGTTCGAATATTTTCTGGGATTGTTCGGCCCGCAAGGGCCGTTGCCACTGCATCTGACCGAATACGCGCGCGACCGGTCGCGCAATTACGATGACCGGACTTTCGCCTGGTTTGCCGATGTCTTTCACCACCGGATGCTGTGCCTGTTTTACCGAGCCTGGGCGGATACCCAGCCGACCGTCAGTTTCGACCGGCCGGAAACCGACCGCTTCAATGTCTATGTCGGTGCCTTGTGCGGTTTGGGCATGCCGTCGCTGTGGAATCGGGACGCGGTGCCGGATCTGGCCAAGTTTCATTACGCTGGCCGCTTGGTCAGCCAGACTCGTAACCCCGAGGGCTTGCAAGCGATCCTGGCGGATTTCTTCAAGCTGCCGGTGACGGTCGAGAGCTTCGTCGGGCACTGGTTGCCGCTGTCCGAGGCCAGCCGCTGCCGCCTGGGGGAAACCCCGGACACCGGTCTACTGGGGATGACGGCGGTGATCGGCGAGCGGGTGTGGGACTGCCAGCACAAGTTTCGGGTCGTCATGGGGCCGATGGGCTTGGCGGAATTTCAGCGCTTTTTGCCCGGTAGCGCCAGTTTGCGGCGGTTGGTCGATTGGGTGCGCAACTACACCGGCGACGAATTGCTGTGGGATGTCAATCTAATCCTCCGCAAGGAAGAAGTACCGCCGCTGCGATTGGGCGAGGGGTCGCAGTTGGGCTGGACCACTTGGCTGACCAGCCAGCCGCCGGATCGCGACGTCGATGATCTCAAGCTAGATGCCATTATCTACTGTACCTGATCTTGAGGTGAAGGGTTAAAGGTGACGGGTTAGGGGTGAGCGGTAAAAGGGCCGCCCGGCTGGCGACCCTTCACTCTTGACCCTGGTCCTTTCTCCCTTGGCCTTGCCTTTTGACCTGTCAATGCCGCTGGGAGTCTGAACCTATGGCCGAAATCAGTCGCGTCACCGCATTCGGTAAGCTGAACAGTCTGGGCTATAAAGCCATCGAAAGCGCCACCGTTTTCTGCAAGCTGCGCGGTAATCCTTATGTGGAACTGGTGCACTGGCTGCATCAAATCCTGCAATTGCAGGATTCGGACCTGCACCGGATCATCCAACACTTCAGCTTGAATCCATCGCGGCTGGCCAAGGATTTTACCGAGGCACTGGACCGGTTGCCTCGCGGCTCGACTTCAATTTCCGATCTATCCTCCCATGTCGATGCGGCGGTGGAAAACGGCTGGGTGTGCGCGACCCTGATGTTCAAGGACAGCCAAGTGCGCACCGGGCACCTGCTGGTCGGGATGCTGCGGACACCGGACTTGCGCAACGTGCTGTTGGCCATCTCGCGTGAATTCGACAAGATCAAACTGGACGAATTGGGCGACCGGTTTAACGATATCGTCGCTGCTTCGCCGGAGACCGGGTTGCGCGCCTCGGATGGATCTCAGGTCGGTGGTGGCGCGGCGCCCGGCGAGGCCAGCGAAGCCGTGGCACCAGCACAGATGGGCAAACAGGAAGCCTTGCAACGCTTTTCGGTGGACCTGACCGAGCGGGCGCGCAAGGGCGAACTGGACCCCATCGTCGGCCGTGACGAGGAAATCCGTCAGATCGTCGATATTCTGATGCGCCGCCGCCAGAACAACCCGATCCTGACCGGCGAGGCCGGCGTGGGCAAGACGGCGGTGGTGGAGGGGTTCGCTCAGCGCATCGCGTCCGGGGACGTGCCGCCGCCGCTCAAGGACGTGACGTTGCGGGTGCTGGATGTGGGTCTGCTGCAAGCCGGCGCCAGCATGAAAGGTGAGTTCGAGAACCGGCTTCGGCAAGTGATCGACGAAGTGCAATCCTCCCCCAAGCCGATCATTCTGTTCATCGACGAGGCGCACACTCTGATTGGCGCGGGTGGCGCGGCCGGCACCGGTGACGCTGCCAACCTGCTCAAGCCAGCGTTGGCGCGCGGTAAATTGCGCACCATCGCCGCCACTACCTGGGCCGAGTACAAGAAGCATATTGAGAAAGACCCTGCGCTGACCCGCCGCTTCCAAGTGGTGCAGGTCGGCGAGCCCAGCGAGGAAAAAACCATCCTAATGATGCGTGGCATGGCCTCGACCATGGAGCAACATCACCGGGTGCTGATTCTCGACGAAGCGCTGGAGGCGGCGGTCAAGCTGTCGCATCGTTACATTCCGGCCCGGCAGTTACCGGATAAGGCGGTCAGCCTGCTGGATACCGCCAGCGCCCGGGTGGCGATCAGTCTGCACGCGGTACCGGCCGAGGTCGAGGACTGCCGCCGCCGCATCGAAGGGCTGAACACCGAACTAGAGATTATCGGCCGCGAAACGGCGGTCGGCATCGATACTGCCCAGCGTCAGGCCGACGCCACCGAAAAGTTGCAGGCCGAGCAGCTGCGACTGGGAGAACTGGAGGCCCGTTGGCAGGAAGAAAAAGGCGTGGTGGATCAGATCCTGGAACTGCGTGCCAAGTTGCGCGGTGACGGTGGCGCGGTCGATACCGCCGCCGTGGCCGAACCCGATCCAGAACGACAGACTTGGCTGGCGGAGCTGAAGGATCTCCAAACCCGACTGCACGAATTGCAGGGCGAAACGCCACTGATCCTGCCCAGCGTGGATGCTCAGGCGGTAGCATCGGTGGTCGCCGACTGGACCGGCATTCCGGTCGGGCGCATGGTCAAGAACGAAATCGAAACCGTGCTCAAGCTAGCCGACATTATCAACCGCCGCATCATCGGCCAGCGTCACGCCCTGGACATGATTGCCCGGCGGATTCAGACCTCGCGCGCCGCATTAGACAACCCCAGCAAGCCGATCGGCGTGTTCATGCTGGCTGGACCGTCTGGGGTGGGTAAGACCGAGACGGCGTTGGCGCTGGCCGAGGCACTGTACGGCGGCGAGCAGAACGTCATCACCATCAATATGAGCGAGTTCCAGGAGGCGCACACCGTTTCCACCCTCAAGGGCGCGCCGCCGGGCTACGTCGGCTATGGCGAGGGTGGGGTGCTGACCGAGGCGGTGCGCCGCCGGCCCTACAGTGTAGTGTTGCTGGACGAGGTGGAAAAAGCCCATCACGACGTGCACGAAATCTTTTTCCAGGTGTTCGACAAGGGGTGGATGGAAGACGGCGAGGGGCGGCACATCGATTTCAAGAACACCCTGATCCTGCTGACCACCAACGTCGGTACCGATTTGATCATGGGCATGTGCAAGGACCCGGACTTGTTGCCCGATCCCGATGGCTTGGCCAAGGCACTGCGGGAACCTTTGCTCAAGGTGTTTCCGCCAGCGCTGCTGGGGCGGTTGGTGACGATTCCCTATTACCCGCTCAGTGACGAGATGATCGGCGATATCGTGCGCCTGCAACTGGGACGGATTCAGAAACGGGTTTTGGCAAACCACAAGGTTCCGTTCGACTACGACGACGAGGTGGTGAAGCTGATTGTCAGCCGCTGCACGGAGCTTGAGAGTGGCGGGCGGATGGTGGACGCCATTTTGACCAATACTGTGTTGCCCGCGATCAGTCAGGAATTTTTGAATCGGATGGTGGAAGGCCAGCCGGTTTCGCGGGTGCGGATCAAGGTCGTGGATGGCGAGTTTGGTTTCGAGTTCGAGTAAGAGAAGCAGGCTGAAGTGAACCGGACCAGAATGAACGGCAAGCATTCATTCTTGGCTAGTTATCGAGTCTATAGGGTTGATCAACATGAAAATCACGAACTGAAAAGCTTGGCTGGAGTGGCATGGGACATGCTTACTGAACTAGTGTATTCGATGAATAGTAGTTGTTCTCATTCTCCTTCGTTGTCTTCTTTATCGAAAGGAAAGCGAGGGAGAAGAGGCGAGACACCGAGCCGAATAAGCCATTACCATGCTCCTAGCGATCACGGCCAGCGCTAGATGATGCCTGCTGTGCCGGGGCTCTGGAAGTCAAGGCGTTACGCAGGTTATCGGTACGGTTACTGGTGGGCCTCAAGGACTCAAAGCATCGGTTGAACCAGGGGTCGGAAAATGGTCCAACGTCGCCGCGCAGTCGGGTGCCGTGAGTTCGACAAGGCGGCGCGCCTTGTCTCAGGTAGAGGGAGAGAACAGCTACGAGTTTTTATCCTTTGTAGCTTTACAGTTTATATCGTGAGGATCGAATCATGGTAACCATTTCGGCATCTGTTGGCCAAGGCGGGGTAAATAAGAAAGCGGATGTTCTGACGATTCAAAAGGCGCTCAACCAGATCCCGCCGAACAAAGGCGGTCCGGTCCCTAAATTGAAAGAAGATGGCTTGGTTGGGCCGAAGACAATCGGGGCTATTCTCAAGTTCCAGAAATCCAACGTTGGTTTGTCTCATGACGGGCGTGTCGACGTAAACCAAGCAACGCTTGCTCGCATCAACATACTGCTTGGGAACAAGCCAAACTTTTCTGACACGAATCTGTACGGTTCCAATGGACCCTCCCCTAACGATATTAAGCAAGATGCATTCGGTGATTGCTACTTCGTCGCTACTTTGGGAGCGGTTGCGTTGCAAAATCCCACGATGATTCGGAACGCCATTCATTACGACCCAATTACACAGCAATTCCGAGTTCGGCTCTACAACCTAAAAGGCCAGGCCAAATTCATATGGGTGACCCAGGCTGAGCTAGAGGATAACGTGAAACGCCACGGCGGAAGCTATGTCGATAACACCGGGAAGTACGAACGTACCTGGCCTGCTGTGATTGAAACAGCGTATGCCAAGATGTTCGATACCAATCCGGCAGATGGGTTGGGTCAGGGCTATCAGAAGATTATAAATGGTGGTTGGCCTTCCGACGCCATGATGGCGATCACCGGAAACGCGGGAACCAAAGTGGCTTACATCAACTATCCTGCGCTTGGCATGATCGGTTCCGTGGCCTTGCTAGGTGCGAGAGTCTCGATCGCTTTGAGTCAACACAAGAGCGTTACTTTGTGGTCAGTACCTGAGAAAGACTCTCGCAACTATTGGCAAAAGTTGACCGGCGCTCCGATTCCCCAAGATGGGTTGGTGGATAACCATGTCTATACGGTCTTGTCGATCGCGCGGGTAGGGACAGATTGGAAAGTCACTTTACGGAATCCCTGGGGAACGAATATGGGTGTTGGCGAAGGTAAAGATACTGCCTCGGCCACAATGGTGGTTTCGCTGCAGAGTCTGGTGACGACCGGTGGTCTAGAGTCTTTTCAGGTGAGTCAATGAAATCAAGAGAGAGAGATATGAGATTATGGAAAAACACAGGAATCATAATCACGTTGGTGCTGGCAATATTTACTTGGGAGTGTGGCATGACTGAGACCAGAGTATTTCAACCGAAGCCACTCGATGGCATGAAAGAAGTTCCGGCGTCGAAGGACAGCGAAAAACTCGACGCTGAAGCAATAGCGTTCTTCCGGGGGCAGTTCTCAATCCAGTCGGCGCACTATTATCAGGTGCCAGGTGAAATTCCTTGGATTGCGGTTTCGAAATCTGTGCAGAATCAGATGGCGGAGAAATCAATCCAGCGGACAATGTTCGAATGGTACGAACCAGGTATCGATTTTGTAGAAGTCTATCCACAAGGCAACAATGACGCTGCCTTCGCGGTAGCGATGCCGAAGGGGACCAATCTCAGCGCGGACAAACTGGTCGGGTTTTACGTTCTAAGTGCTCCTGCGGCCGCGCAGTGACTAAGCGGATAATCTCACACAACCCATAGTTGCGTTGAATTGGCTGACCTTCTTTCCTGCGCTCAGTCCGCGTAGATGAAGTGGCCGTTCAGACCCCCCGCAACGTTTTGCCAAAAAAGTGGTTTTCCAGCACGTAACCTACTTCACTACTTCACCGTTTGGCGATGCAGGGTTCGGTCGAAAACCACTAGGGAGTCTGAAGGGTTACGGAATAAGGATAGCAGATGGTAATTTAGGAGTCACGCAGTTGCGGGTAATGTGTAAAGTGGATTAGCCAGCTCGGTGTGATGCTGCGGCGATCCGGTCGGTTTGAGGACGCGGTGGTGACCTGTCAGCAGACGCTTGCCCTGGAACCGCGACTGGCGGAGGTTCATCTCAATTTGGGCAAGGCATTGGTCGCGCTGGAACGCCATGAAGAGGCAGTGGCCGCGCACCGCGAGGCGATCCGCCTGCGACCCGGTCATGCTTTCCGCCTACAAAAGTTTGGGCATGCTGTTGTACCGTCTCAATCGTAGCGAGGAAGCTGCCGAGCTGTTTCGGGATTAGCCGGAGCAAGACCCGGCCAATCCGGTCGCTCGACATATGCTGGCGGCCCATTCCGGGCGTGCCGCGCCAACGCGGGCGGCGGATGATTATGTCCAGGAACTGTTTGACGGCATGGCCGATAGCTTCGACGATCATCTGCATCGGTTGGACTATCGGGCGTCCGACTTGATTGCTGGAGAAATCGGTACGACGCTGGGCACGCCGACCCAGTCGCTGGAGGTGTTGGACGCCGGTTGCGGCACGGGGCTTTGTGGGCCGCTGTTGCGTCCTTACGCCCGCCGCTTGATCGGAGTCGATTTGTCGCCGCGCATGGTGGAGCGCGCGGGCACGGGGGGATTACGACGAATTGGCGGTCGCGGAGTTGACCGCGTTCCTCGCCGCCCGACCAATGTCCCATGACCTAATCGTGTCGGCGGATACGCTGTTTATTTTGGCGATCTACGGCCGGTGTTGGCCGCCGCCGCCGCCGCCCTGCGACCCGAAGGTTGGCTGGCGTTTACCGTGGAGCGTGGCGAAGATGGAGAAACGGAGGAATTCCGGCTTGATCGCAGCGGTCGCTACCAGCACGGCGAAGCCTATTTGCGCCGAGAGCTGATCCGGGTCGGCATGGTGGTCGAGACGCTGGAAACCGTGGAGTTGCGTCTGGAAGGCGGCCATCCGGTCGTCGGGTTCCTGGTGTTGGCACGCAAGCCATGGCCGGCGGCGTGGGCGGAAGCGTAATCGAAGCAAGTTTGAGGAGATACCTGTGAACGGCAATGACGACAAGTCCAAGGCCTTTGACGACGCTCTGCGGTCCTCGGTGGTGGCCGGATGGTTTGATCAAGCGATGACACAGCATCGTCAGGGCAATCTGACCCAGGCGCAGGTCTTTTACCAACGGGTGCTTGATGCTCAGCCAGATCACCCAGAGGCATTGAATTTCCTTGGAATTCTCATGCAGAAACGGGGTCAGTCGACTCAAGCGGAACAATTCATTCGCCGGGCCATCCACAGTGCCCCCGATTATGCGGCGGCGTATACCAATCTGGGCAACGTACTGATCGTCCAGAAGCGCTATGAAGATGCCATCGCCGCCTACCGGCAGGCGGCCATTTACAGAGCGGACGAAGTGGAAGCCTGCGTGAATATGGGTGCGGTGCTCAGGGGATTGGGGCGGTTGCCGGAGGCGCTGGAGGCGTACCGCTAGGCCAGCGAGCGGCGCCCCGCAAGCGCTGAAATTCACCACCGCCTTGGTTCGGTGCTGGCCGAGTTGGGACGGTTTGAAGAAGCGATTGTCGCTCAGGAGGCCGCACTGCGCTGCGACGCCGGCCACGAGGCGGCGATCGAACAGTTGGGTGGCTTGCTGCATCGCATGGGACGCTCCGAGGACGCGCGGATGGTGCTGGGCAACGCGGTATTCCAGTTGGGAGACAGCAAGGCCGCACTGAATTTGCTGCAATTCTGGTTGCGGTTGATGCCGGACGATCCGATCGTCCAGCATCGCTTGGCGGCTTGGTTCGGACAAGATCAAGCGCCGGCGCGAGCTTCCGACGCCTACGTGACTTATCTGTTCGATCGGTATGCGGAGGGGTTCGACCAGCATTTGGTGCAGGAGTTGAGCTATCAGGCGCCGGCGGTCATCGCGGAGCGGATCGCCGAAGTGCTGGGTGCGCCCGCTGCCTGTCTGGATGTTCTGGACGCCGGCTGCGGCACCGGTTTGTACGCGCCGCTACTACATCCCTATGCCCGTCATCTGGTCGGTGTGGATCTATCGCCGCGCATGTTGGACAAGGCACGCGAGCGGGGTGGTTACGATGAGCTGATCGTCGCCGAGCTGACCGCGTTTCTGGCGACGCGGCCTCAAGCCTACGACCTGATCGTTTCGGCCGATACGCTGGTGTATTTCGGGGCATTGGAAGCGGTTTTCGCTGCTGCTGCTGCTACCTTGCACCCTGGTGGCTGGCTGGCGTTTACGGCGGAAGCCGCGACGGGGGGTGCGCCGCCGGGCGGATTTCGCATCAATCACAGTGGTCGTTATAGCCATGCCGCCGAGTATTTGCGGCAAGCCTTGGCGGAGGCAGGCTTGGAAATCCGTTCGATGCCGATGGCTACGTTGCGGCGGGAATGCGACCAACCCATGATGGGTTATGTGGTGCTAGCTAGCCAGCCCGTCATCTCGATCAGCTAAGCGCTGGATTCTTGTCGTCGGCAAGGCTATCTTGACAAGCTCTCGGCGCGCGCGGCGGCCGGCGACTCGCCGGTCGCCGCGCGCTGCCCTTTTC
>WBZT01000994.1_pt1 | contig 21729 bp, 24 predicted proteins | sample 5204241 | NCBI WGS metagenome assembly WBZT01 (sample SAMN12344358, study PRJNA552823) | activated sludge metagenome | biome: Activated sludge suspended growth; feature: Nitrification reactor; material: Wastewater; isolation source: activated sludge from nitrification reactor of wastewater...
AAGGGAGTTCTACCAATTCACCTTGCCTGTCCCGCCTTGGCGGGAGCGGCATTAAAGACTCCTCTAAAGGAGTTCTACCAATTCCGTGATAATATCTAATCTATAATCGTTAAAACTGTTTCTGATATTTGTACCGCCAAAACTACTGAAGTAGTCAAGCGGCCTCAAACCTTTACAAAGTTGCCATTACTGGATTTTGAGCTGTGCGCCTGACTCCCGAAGGGAGTTCTACCAATTCACCTTGCCTGTCCCGCCTTGGCGGGAGCGGCAATACATTCAAAAACAGATTACAATAATAAGTATTTTAGAAAATAGTTAAAATGAAATAAAATACCACAAACAGGATGGCACTGTATGAAAGCAAGACAAATGGTTCAGGGGAGTAGAGTTTCCTTAATATAAGTGCGAAGATATCAAACGCCTCTCCAAACTTGATACCATCCAGCCATTTTAGTCTTCCGGCTATTCCATTGCTCAGCTTTGATATCGCATTAAGCCCGGCGGAAATGCCTTTCATCAACGGCTTCAGTATAGCCGTATCAGCTTTCGTCAGAATCTTCAAAATGCTACTGCCGCTATCCAGCCTTGAAAATAGTTCTCTGCATTTCATCAGGAACAGCTCTCTTAGCCTTGACTTAGCGGAAAAAAACAGAATAATGCAGATCAGCAAATATAGCGCCAGGGAGAGAATTATATAAACAGTTCCATTAAGTCCCGGAATATCCATCACTCTTCAGTCTCCTTATCAAGCTCATAAGTTCCATATGCTTTATGGTACATGATCATTAGTGAAATGCCATAAGCCAACAATAATAATATAAGTACGGAAACCACAAAAAGCGTTATTTGTGATCCTGCGCTAAAAGCATTTAAACCGGATAAAGCAGCTATATTCAGAAGCGGAGCTGCAAAAAGCAGAAGCAGCCCTGCAAAGACCTTCCAAAGATGCCTGCCCGTTATGACTGAATATAATCCAAGCCCCAACATCAATGCAGATATGATGATAAACTGATTTATTCCAACCGTCAAGTTTGTGATTCCTTTCTGAATGACCAGGTAATCAAACGAATAACTACAGAAGCCAGAAACAGGACAAGGAAAATCATGGGAAGGTAAGCAGAGAATATAAGTGAATAATCATATGAATTATCAATAACGGTGATGAACCTTGTTGAAGCGCTTAGGCTTGTAATTATTGCAGCGGCAGCGCTCAATGATAATATTGGCAGAAGCATCAGCTTGAATTTCCGACCAATTGACCCTCCATTTGACGCTGCATGCTTATTGAAATGATATGTTATAGGTATAATAGAGATGCCGGTTCCTGCCACTAGTCCAAGTGCCAATAACTGTGCCTTGAGTAATACCAAGAAGGCTGCAAAAGAGAAAGCAATTGCGGCAGAAAATAAAAGTATTTTCTTCAAATCATTACTGAATGCAATAATCATCGCAGATAAAATTATCAGAAACACGAATATATAATATATGATATCAGTCAATTTATAAGCTAAGTTTATCCTGCTATTAGCAATATGTTATGAAAAAACGATTATCATTTCTTTCTTCTGCCCCTGGTTTTGCCGCTTGTGTTCTTCTGATGGGTCTGACCGCCTTGCGGCTTTTTGGCAGCGGATTTTTGACTTGGTTTCCTCTTTACAGGTTGATTTCCTGTGGTGCTTTTGCCTGTTTCAGCATTAGCTTGTGTATTATCAGTTATATCTGACTCTGATTCACCGGAAATTACAGGAGCAACATCACTTCCTGTAGTTTTCTCATTAGTTTCCTGATCAATAATATCTACTGCGATTTCTTCTAAAGCAGAATCTTTTTCTTCTGATTTAATCTGCCCGGAGATCTCAATCTCGGGTCTTGATACCTCTTCAATATTTTGAGCTGCAATTGTTTCGGGTAAGTTGGTACTTTCTTTTCCTTGCAGTTGTTTTAACTCAGATTGATTTTCTATAACCGCAGTCTTTTTTACAGGCATTGTTATCTTAAAAGGGACGCTTCTGATAACGGAAATAGCCCTGGCCGTGTATCCGGAAAATGCGAGGATCAAAATAATGACAGCACCTGCTGAAAGAAGTGCTGCATTTATTCCATAACCAAAAATGAATTTCAGGTAATAGACTGAAAAGACCGCTTCAGCTGCTGCGATTACAAGAAAAAGTGCCGGCGCGAAGATAAGCATCAATTGCCTGTCAGACAACCATTTTATGGTTTTTGATCTTCCTGCCAAAATGAGGAGTGCGGCCGCAAAAATTACGGCAAGAAGAACGAACTGCAGTATCTGTGTTGTAGATAACATTGCTGTAAAATTAGCGAAAAATAAATAAAAAAGACAGGTTTTAGGCCTGTCTTCTTTAACAAAAATTGATAGAACTTTTGAACTTACGCCGGCTGAAGCTGAGCGTCAAGCTTCTGGGCAATTGCCTGTTTTGGAACTGCGCCGATGATCTGGTCAGCGATCTTGCCATCCCTGAAAATTAAAATTGTTGGTATGCTTCTGATACCGTATGTCATAGAAATGTTCGGATTGTTATCAACATCTACTTTTCCTATTTTAACTTTGCCCTGGTATTCGCCTGCAAGCTCTTCTACGAACGGCGCGATCATTTTGCAGGGTCCGCACCATACAGCCCAAAAATCAACCAATACCGGAACATTGGATTTCAGAACTTCCTGGTCAAAATTAGCGTCTGTGAATTCGATTGGATGCATTTTCTCTCCTTTGTGAAATGTAATTACTGGATATGTTATTGTAATATAATATTATCTTTGCCGAAAATCTCTGTTAAAAGTTTTTCAGTGTATTTGTCATAATGGATTTTGACATTTTCAAGTTCCATAATGCTCTCTTTGTGCCCGTTTTTCAGGTGAATAAATATCGAAGTTTCGCCCTCAATTGCGCTCAAAACCGCTTTTGCGCGGTATATTTTGGAAATTTCGAAGCTGTTAGCGTCTATTTTAATGGTAATTATACTTATTGCTTCCGTGCCGCCTGAAGCAGATTTAACCAAAGGCTTTATCTCGTCAACTATCAGCTTCACACTATTTCCGTTCTCTTCGGCTTTTCCGATAATTGTTACTATCGAATCATCCATCAGGATCTCGCGATATTGCTCGAAAGTTTTTGGAAACACAACACACTCTCCCTGCCCGGTAAAATCTTCCAGCGTAAACACAGCGAAGCGGTTTCCCTTCTTGCTTTGTTTTATCTTAAGGTCAGTAATAATGCCGCACATCCTGACGCGCTGCAGTTTGCTGAAATCAACTTCTTCAATATCAACATCGCTTACATCGCTGAATTTGAATGGATTCAGTTTCAATATTTCCTGTTCATAATCGCTGAGCGGATGCGCGCTGATATAAAGCCCAAGCACTGATTTCTCGAGCGAGAGCTTCTCACGGTCTGACCAGTCGCTGTAATCCGGCCCCAACGGCTCGAATATTACATCCTTCACAGCCGTCTTGGTTTTATCTCCGCCAAAAAGTGATGACTGCCCCTTATTGTCATTTTTCTTCTGTCCATACCTGTGCATTGCAGCTTCGTAATAATCGAAAAGCTTTTTACGGTTCGGCTCAAGTACATCAAATGCACCTGCGTAAATTAGTGATTCAAGCGTCTTTTTATTTACTACCCTGGGGTCAATTCGTGAGCAAAAATCTACAAAGCTCTCATATTGACCGTGTTCAGTTCTTTCTTTAATGATATTTTCCACTGCGGTTCTGCCAACATTTTTAATTGCAGTCAGGCCGAACAATATCTGGTTCTTTACCTTGTCATTAATTGTGAAAACAGGAAAACACTCGTTAATATTTGGAAGGCTGAGCGTTATCTTCATGCGCTTGCATTCATTGATAAGCAGCACCATTTCATCCATATCTTCATAGCGGCAGTTAAGCTGCGCCGTCATGAACTCAAGCGGGTAGTGGGTCTTTAAATATGCAGTATAATATGCCAGTACGGAATAAGCCACACTATGTGATTTATTGAAGCCGTAATCAGCAAACTTCAGGATCAATTTAAATATCTCTTTGGCAACTTTTTTATTGTAACCTTTTTCATGAGCGCCTTTGATGAATTCCTCTTCCTGTTCCTTCATCAGCTTCTCATCTTTTTTACCCATCGCGCGCCTTACAAGATCAGCTTTAGCAAGCGAGTATCCTGCAATTACTCTCACAAGCTGCATTACCTGCTCCTGGTAAACTATAACTCCGTAGGTTTCTTTTAGCACCTGTTCCATATCCGGATGCAGGTAAGTAACTTCCTTCTTGCCATGTTTCCTTTCGATGAACTCGGGGATAAGATCCATCGGTCCCGGCCGGTAGAGCGCATTCATAGCGGCAAGGTCGTTAATATTTTTCGGCTTCAGCTTGGCGAGGTATTCCCGCATTTTGGGTTTTGAGAACTGGAATATTCCGATAGTATGTCCGTTGGCAAAAAGCTCATAAGTCTTTGCATCATCTAGAGGAAGGCGGTCGAGATCAATATCCACATTCTGCCTGGCTTTTATCAGGTCAACGGCCTGCTGAAGAATCTTGAGCTCTTTAAGCCCAAGGAAGTCCATTTTGATAAGGCCGGCTTCTTCCAGCATCTTCATGTCATACTGCGTCATGTACTGGTTATCCTGCTGTGGTGCCTTTGCAACGGGCACGTAATTGCTGATATCTGCGGGAGCAATCACCACGCCGGAGGCGTGCATACTGACATTCTTGTTGAGGTTCTCAAGCACAACTGCATAATCGAGCAGCTTCTTGCGTTCTTTCGCCTGGTCAAAATACTGTTTGAACTCAGGTATATCCTTATAACAGTCTGTAAGTGATTTTATCTTGCCGAATATCGATGGAACGTGTTTGGTTATCTCGTTTATAGTATCAAATGGATAGTTCAGAACCCTGCCGACATCCTTCAATACAGCCTTTGTTTTCAGCTTATTGAACGTAACTATCTGCGAAACGGAATTTGTACCGTATTTTTGGCGTGAGTATTCTATAACCTCATCGCGCTTATCATCCTGGAAATCAATATCGATATCGGGCATCGAAACACGTTCGGGATTAAGGAACCTTTCAAACAGCAGGTTATATTCCAGCGGATTTACATTTGTGATGCCAAGGGCATAACAGACGAGCGAGCCCGCTGCGCTTCCCCTGCCTGGACCAACATAAATGCCGCTTCTCTTGGCATGATTAACGAAATCGGCAACGATCAGAAAGTAACCGGAAAAATTCATGTTCTTTATAACTTCAAGCTCCAGCTCCAGTCTGTCGATCTCTGCCTGTGTTACATTTGCGATCTTTTCCCTGAGTCCTTCGTGCGAGAGCTGTACGAAATACTCGTTCAGATCTTTTGCGCCTGATTTTTCAGGAATAGGGAAGTCCGGCATATGATACACATTCTTCGGCAGCTCAAGGTTACATTTATCCGCAACCTCAAGGGTAGATTGTATTGCTTCCGGAAAATCTTTGAACAGCTTGCACATTTCTTCCGCGGATTTAAAGTAAACCTGATCGGTCTCGTACCTTAAGTCTTTTTCAAGATTTTTGCCTTCTTTATCTTTGGAAAGATCAGTGTTTATATATAGGTAAAGATTATGCGGAATGTGATGTTCGTACTTAATATAATGGACATCATTTGTTGCTATCAGCTTCAGACCGAGCTCTTTGGCAATTGTGGGAGCATGCTGACGAATGCGCTCTTCGATCTCCATACCGTGATTCTGGATCTCAATATAAAAATCCTCAGTGCCGAAAATATCCTTATATATAGTGGCGGCTTCCTTTGCAGCCTCCAGATCGCCACGGGCTATATGGGATGATACAACGCCGCCCGCGCATGCCGAAAGGCAAACAAGCCCTTTGCTGTAACTCTTTAATATATCGCTGTCAATTCTGGGTTTGTAGTAAAATCCTTCTGTATGGCCTATTGAACAAAGCTTGACGAGATTGTTGTATCCTTCGAAGTCTTTGGCAAGCAGAACCATATGGTCATAATTGGATTTCCTTTTGGACAGCTTGCCGATAGTTTTGCCTGATTTATCCTTGCCCAGCATCGTATCAGCCGAGTCTTCAGCCTTGCCGCGGTCAAAACGTGAACCTTTTGTAACAATATATACTTCGCAGCCTATGATGGGCTTTATGCCTTCCTTCTGCGCTTTTTTGTAGAACTCCATTGCACCGTACATAACCCCATGATCAGTTAAAGCCAGGGCAGGCATTTGATGCTCCTTTGCGGCTTTTACCAATCCTTCAATTGTGCATATCGCGTCCAGAAGTGAATAATGCGAGTGGTTATGTAAATGTATGAATTTAGACAATTAGCTATAAAACCCCGTGCGGAGAATTCCGAATAAATAAATTGAACAGCAATGTTTTTTGAATGGTTACTAATATACAAAAATTAAATTTTACAATGGTTGTAAGAATTTTTGCATTTTGGGGAATGATGTGTATTATTGTTTATTCTGTTTGGTTAGACTTTTTTTAACATTCTTGAATTTCTCAGCCTGACCTTCGGCTTTTGCCCATTGTTCGACTTCTCTGATGTTTATTTGCTGATCTTTGCAAAGCATTAAGGCTTGTTCCAGCGACTGCTTATCGTCCCAATAGAAATATGCTGCAAGCCTGTCTTTTACAGAATCTGTCGGAGAGATTATGTTTAGAATCCCTGTATCAAACTCCATTTTATCTACAGTTCTTACCTTTTGAGAACCTATAGACAGAGGTCCCGTTGGAAATTCAATTATATACTCTGAGTCTGCATTCTTGAAATATCGATTCAGTTCGTAGAATTCAATTTTTTCCATTACTTCTTTTAGCTTCTTTTGAGGTGTGAAGTCATTATCGATGAAATCAATATCAAAGGATTGATATTTATTGTTTGTATAAATAGTTATACACGCGCCACCTGTGAGGACACAGTTTATGTCATGATCTTTCAGGTGCGAACAGACAAAAGCAGCTAACTCGGCAATTGTCATTTTCTTTATACTTTTCAAAGCGGTTTGCCCTTTCTCCGTGGCCGTCTTCTGATCATGAGCAGTTTATCCCGCTCGCTTTCGGGCATGTAACTAATTGCCTTGTTCAGCAATTCGAGCACTTCATTATAAAAAGGATATCTTGGATTCAATTGGAAGATGATTGTTTTTCCGACTTTGCGGCTGATAATAATCCCTCCTTCTTCAAGTATTTGCAGTTGATCCTGAAGAGGGCTGAGTGCAATCCGGAAATACCTTGCAATCTCCCGTGCATATCCTTCCTTCCTTCCTGCAAGGTATATTAAGATATTCTCTTTATTTTTCGGTATAATTAGTCTATCCAGCATTTTCTATTGACCTGATTTATAGGTTATATGACCTGTTTATCAGTTCAATATAGGAACTCTCTTTTGAATTTGCAATTCAAATACGCATGTATTCCAATAGATAAATCAATTCATTTTCAAATCCTTTCTGTAAAAATGAATTGAAACTAAGGTTTCCGATTGTTTAATTGCCGTTACAGATAAACTAAATATTTTAGGCAGAGGTAAAACATGTCTGAGAATACTGTTGTTTCAAACAAAATGCCCAAAGGTATACCCTACATTATAGGCAATGAGCTTGCGGAAAGATTCAGTTATTATGGAATGAAGACCATCCTTGTGGTCTTTATGACGCAATACATTATGAACAGGCAGGGTACGGTTGATCCGATGTCGGATGCAGACGCTACCACCTGGTATCATTATTTTTCCATGGCTAACTACTTCTTCCCTATACTCGGAGCAATACTTTCAGATGTGCTATGGGGTAAGTATAAAACTATAATAACGCTTTCAGTTGTTTATGTACTGGGACATGTGGCTCTTGCGGTGGATGATACCAGGCTTGGACTTTCAATAGGTCTGACATTAATAGCGATGGGTTCCGGCGGTATAAAGCCATGTGTTTCGGCACATGTAGGGGACCAATTCACCAAAGCAAATAAGCACCTGCTCGAAAAAATATTCGGCTATTTCTACTTTTCTGTAAATCTTGGAGCGGCTGCTTCATCACTGCTCACACCGGTACTGCTTGAAAGTTACGGCCCGCACCTAGCATTCGGTGTCCCGGGATTCCTTATGCTTGTAGCTACGATCGTATTCTGGATGGGGAGAAAGGTCTTTGTTGCTGTCCCGCCTGTAGGGTGGAAGCAGTACAAAAATGACGTCTTTTCAAAACAGGGGAAGAAAGCTATAGTTAACCTTGCCATAATGTATATATTTATAGCCGTATTCTGGTCGCTGTTCGATCAAACCGGCTCCAGTTGGGTTTTGCAGGCTGATAAGATGGATAAGTTTGTAAATCTTGGATTCGTAAAGTTTGAGCTTTTAGCCTCACAGATACAGGCTATCAATCCGCTTTTGATAATGATCTTCATTCCGCTCTTCACATCAGTGTTATATCCATTTGCCAACAGGTTCTTCAAGTTAACAGCGCTCAAAAAGATAATTATAGGCATGTTTATTGCCGGATTTTCATTCGCATTGCTTGCTATAGCGCAGTACCAGATATCTGCAGGCGGCACGCCAACTATCTTGTGGCAGTTCTTCGCATACGTTATTCTAACTGCCGCGGAAGTGATGGTTTCAATTACCGGGTTGGAATTTTCATACACCCAGGCGCCAAACAGCATGAAATCCTTTATCATGGGCTTATGGCTGCTATCGGTTGCGCTCGGAAATTTCATCACAGCACAGGTCAGCTCGAATCTGCAGAATTACATTACGATCGGGACGCCGACATATTTCTGGTTCTTTGCAGGGCTTATGTTTGTAACAGCGATCATATTTATGATAATAGCATCAAGGTACAGAGAAGAAAGTTACATTCAGAACAGGGAAGAGAAGCCGAAACCGCTGGGCGATGAACTGGCTGATCTTGAAGGAGTTGATAATAAGTAGCATCTAAGCCGGGTTTCAATAATAAAAAAAGATCGGTATTCTGCTTAGAAATTCTGAATCAGATATTGAAACGAAAATTGTCCCGGTGCGGGTCTTCCTGCACCGGGATTTTCCTGAGAACCTTTTTTTAATTTCTTGTATTCAGAAAACTCAATAGATACCCTTTTCTTTCAATTCCTGGATTGTTTCGGGTCTGCTTAGAATATTCAGTATAATGATCCCGAAAACTACACTCGTTATGTTCAGCGAAAATATCACGCATATATCAATAACCGCCGCAATTTTCAGTGTCCTGTAAGTTCCTGTACGGTTTAACTTATTAAGCCTGTTGTAACTGATAAAGTCATATGTGCATGCTGCAGCACTTACCAAAGTCACTAGTGCGCTAAGACAGCCCAACGGTGGAAATGATACAGTGGCAAGAACAGTTATCAATATCCAGGAAATGAAGGTTAGCAGATTGAGTATGCCCGATACCAGGAAAAGTACTTTTATTGTGCCTGCGTTTTTATTACTGTTTACTGTGTTCAATAGATCTGTTTTTCCCTCAAATATTGTTTAGCTTCCTCATTGTTCAGCACTATCAGCATAACTATTCCGAAACACATACTGAATATGTTGCCGGTTAAAACAGAAATAATATCAAATACACCTGCAAATTGCATTGAGCTGTAAGTCCCGGATCTGTTCAGGTTTGTTAGCCTGCTGTAAACAATAAAGTCCATAATGGCGGCAATAATATTCAGCACGGGAACGGCGCCAAAGAGGCATCCGAATCCGCATGTTATAAGTCCGCCTATGATAGTATATCCCGACCATCCAAGCGCGTATGCTATATTCAGTATGCCGGATACCAGTGCGAATATCCTTAATAGATTAAGCTGATCGTTGTTATTCATCCGGTTAAATTAGTTTATAGTATAAATCCGCCGGCTGCCCACCTTATGAACCCGAAAACCAGGGTTATCAGATTAAGAGCAAGCCCAATGCCTGCAAGATTTCTTTGCTGGCGGGCGTAAAAATCGTCCTGCAGCAATCCAATAGCGCTCAAAATCAGCCCGGTTATCGCAACAGGAAGTGTTATCCAAAATGTCCATCCAAGGCATGGTATGTAACCAATTACCATTGCGATGATTACAATAATTCCGATTATTAAACCTGCTTTAGCCATAATTTGTTTCGTTTAGTTTTTAGTTTGTAAGTTTTCCTTTGGCTGATGGCTTTGGCGGCAAAGAACATAAAAATTGTTGTGTTTATCAAAAATATTACAAAAACATGCAAAGAGTAATTATTATTCCTCTCTGCGGAAAATATCCTGCCATTTCCTATCCCTGTAAAATCCCTGGTCATTCCGCATGCCGGGCAGCCGGATTTATCAACGGATATTTCTGTACATAAAGGAGTTTTGTGCAGCAGGAATTCTCCGGGGACGAAATAAAATAATGCCAGCACCGAAGCTATAATGATACTGTAAAATATCCAGGCGTATTTCAAAGCTGATAGTATTTCCTGCAGTTTGCTTTTGTTATTCATACCCATAAAAAAAGGCGCATTCTTGATTTAAGAATGCGCCCCAGTAATATTAAACTGTTTTGTTACTTCACGAGATTGAACTTCTCTCCGTATTGTCCTATCATTGGAAGCGGTTTGCATTCTCCCTTTGAAGCATTCATAATTCCCATTATCAGGAATACGATCCAGGGAATATAAAGAATGAAGCCTATTCCGCATGTAATTGTACCGATAATGCCGGCAATTATGTTGACTATTAAGAGCAGGATTGACTGCTCTGTGTGGAACATCACGAAGTTGTTTCTTTTCATATCGTCCATTAACAACGGGATGAAGAAGATCAGGTAGGCAAGTATTGCCATTGTCTTCCCGTTGTTCACATCTTCCTGTGTAAAGTTAACTTGTCTTGTCGATTCTGCCATTTAAGTTCTCCTGTTGATCAATAATATTTTTATTTTACTAAATTAAACTTTGCGCCCCAAGCGCCAACCAGCGGAAGCTCTTTTACTTTTCCGCCAACTGCATTGAGCAGGCCCATTATCCATAAAACCACATATGCCAGCCACGGGAGAATTCCGAGAATGGAAACTACGCATCCGAGGGTGCTGCTGATCTGGTTAACTATGATCGTAAGGATGGTCATTACTATGTAGATAGCTATGAACGCAATCCATAGTGCAATAGCCTGTTCGGTATGATACATTGCAAACTTCTTATCCCTTGCTGCAAAAAGCGGTACCAGGAAAATAATATAGGCCAGAATCGCCATCATTTTTCCGTCTTCAATATCTGCCTGTGTTATTGAAGCTACTGCCGGTCTGGTTGATGTAGTGTCAGTCATGACTCTCCTTTAGGTTAGTTGTTAAAAAATAGAAACAAAAAGTAAAAAAGACTTTTGTGATAACCTAAAAAACGGCAAATAAGGATAAGTTGAATTTGGAATACTAATATTAACAGGCATTAACCGCAATGCGCCGCACCATAAAACAGGATCAAAAGCGGACTTCTATCTGAAGATTGCCTTGATGCTGCCCCAGGTATCACGTACGCTGGAAATAACGTGTGTTACGGTTATGGTCTGTGAATATATATAGTTCCCGCCGCTATCTACAAGTTTTAGCCTGTAATAATAGATCGGTGCCCTCGGTGTCTGCATGCTGGCTGCTTCATCCCTGAAATAATAATAGGAATTGCTGCCTATTGCGGTTACACTGCCGACGCTGACAAAATTATTTGGCTCAGATGCACTTCTTTCAACTTCGAACCTTGCGAGGTTTTCCTCACTGCCGGTCTTCCATTCCAAAAGAATTGAATCTGATTCATTCTTTGCAGTGAAGAACTGCAATTCAGAAGCAGCGTAAACTATGCCTGCTAAAAGAACTACCAGCAGGCAAGCAATGCTTGTTATTTTAAGTGGCTTTTTCATTGGAAATTACTCAAATATATATCTATTTGTGAATAAATGCAAGTATGTAAGGGCTAAAAAATGAGAATTTCCGGGGAATTAATCAGGCTTTTGTTTCAAAAATGAAAAATTAATACTCCGTTATCACAATCTTAACCAACTCCGGATAAAACCTGCAGCCTGCAGCGCGTAACTTGCAGCCTGTTACATAAAACCCGTTCCTATTCCAGCTTCTTGCGGAAGCGCAAAGAGCTCAGTGCCAATATAGCTATTCCAAATATCAAAAGCGCGAGAAATTGGCCGTACAGTTCATTAAGTCCAACTCCCTTTAATATAATACCGCGAACGATAGTAATGAAATACCTGAGCGGAATAAGGTAAGTAATATATTGTATCCACATCGGCATGTTTTCTATTGGGAATGAAAATCCGCTTAGATATATCATCGGCATCATTACTGCGAAAAATGATGTCATGGTTGCCTGCTGCTGTGTTCGTGAAACTGTTGATACAAATAGACCTAGCCCCAATGTGGAAAGCATAAAAAGGAATGCAGCAAAATACAACAGGGGAACGCTGCCTTTCACTTCAATGCCGAACCAAAAACGCATTACCGTGACGACTATTGTTATCGAAACAAATCCAAGAATAGAAAATGGAACCAGCTTCCCAATTATGATCTGGTATGATTTCAGGGGAGTAACAATAAGCTGCTCAAATGTACCAATCTCTTTTTCTTTAACAATAGCAAGAGAAGTCAAATTGATAGTTACAACCATTATCAGCATTCCCACAATACCAGGCAGCATATAATTGCGCGTTACCAGATCAGGGTTATACCATGCCCTTGTTTCGGCTTCTATGACCGGCAGGCGGGTAACCGGTGAGTTTTTTCTTCCTGAGCGCTCAAGGAATTCATTAATAATATTAGACGCGAAGTCAATTGTAATTCCCTGTGAATATCCGGCGGCGATCAACGCCTTATTGCCGTCTGAACCGTCAAATATGGTTTGCAGCTTTGATGTTCGCCCGCCAAGTACATCCTTTTCAAAATCCGGGGGAATAATAATTGCCATTATGGCATCGCCGTTATCGATATGCTCGGTGATCTCTTCGTAACTTGAAACATAATATAGAAGTGAGAAGTAACCTGATTTCTCATATTTCTCAAGAAACTCTCTGCTGGTAACGCTTCTGTCCTGGTCCCAAACCACAGTCTTAACATTCTTAACGTCAAGCGTGGCAGCGTATCCCAGAAAAATAAGCTGCAGCACAGGTGCAAGCAATATTACACCGAACATGCGCTTATCACGCTTGAACTGTAGGAATTCCTTCTTTATGAAATTTAATATCAGGTTCAAATTATTTCAATTATCAATGTACAGTTATCAATGTACAATTATCAATGTTCAATTATCAATGTTCAATTGTTCTATTACAAATTTTATACTATATTCAAAATTTTCTAATCCGCAACCAACAATCCGCAATCCGTAATCAATATTCTTCATTCCGAAATTCAAGAATTTTATTTTGCCTTTCTCATCCTCAGTGTTGCGATTCCCAGGAAAAATGAAGCAAAGATCAGAAGACTCACGATCTGTTTCCAATATGCCTCTATTCCCGCGCCCTTTAACATTATTGATCTTAGGATTATAATATAGAACTTTGCCGGCGTTATGTTGGTGAGGATCTGTACCGGCAGAGGCATGCTTTCTATGGGGAAAATGAAACCTGATAGAATAAATGTCGGCAGCATTGTTGCCACCGAAGCGATCTGGAATGCAACCTGCTGCGAGTCTGAAATAGTCGAGATAAATATTCCCAGGCTCAATGTAGCGATCAAAAAAATGACAGTAGTAAGAAATAACATTAAGTAGCTGCCCTTCACTTCCATTCCAAATGCTATATTACTGATCAGCAGCGTAAAAGCCGCAACAAATAACGCAACAACTGTATAAGGAATGGTTTTCCCGATTATCATTTCAAGTGAGCCGAGAGGGGATACCCTTAACTGCTCCATTGAACCAAGTTCCTTTTCACGCACTATGGATAGACACGTCAGTATGACCGCAGTTGTGATTAGGATCATACAAAACAGCCCGGGTATAAGGAATTTAGTTGTGTTGAGGTCCGGATTGTACCAGAATAATGGCTGTGGGTCTATCGGAATGAAGCTCTTCATACCGGTTCGCGCAAGGAATTCCTGTGTTATTTTGTTATTATAAAATCTGGTGGCTGATGTTACATAATTCATTATAACAGTAGCGGTATTCCCGTCAACGCCATCTACCAGGAACTGCAATTTTACGTTTTTGCCTGCCTGCATATCCGCAGCAAAATCCGCAGGGAAAACAATAACACATTGCGCAAGCTTTTCATCCAGCCAACTGTTAACTTCGGCCTGCGTATGCAGGTAACCAACAACTTTAAAGTAGCTTGAGCTTTGGAGCATTTCTACAAAGTTACGTGACTCTTCGGAATTGTCGTTATTCTTAATTGCAATTTTGACATTTTTCACATCCAGCGAAAGTGCGTAACCAAAAAGTATAAGCAGAAATACCGGAAAAAAGAAAATGAGGTAGAGCGTGCGTGCATCACGCACTATCTGCCTGAACTCCTTCTTAACCATTGCGTATATTCTGAATATCATATTTTTTTACATTCCCGCAGTCTTACCATTCCCGCGAAGGCGGGAATCTCAATTTGTGAAGCATTGAAGCACTGACACAGTCAGTGCACTCCCAAAAAAGCCAAATGATTTTGCTTTTTGAGAAATGGATTTGTTCATTTTCCCATTCCCGCGGTCTTATCATTCCTGCGAAAGCGACTTCTCCATCCCCGCGAAGGCGGGAATCTCTATCTTTGAATTTCGTTTAATCTTCCGCATTCCCGCGCCTGCGGGAATTCATCTACTAAACAATCTTTAACTTTACTTATCCTTCTCCAGCAAGTTTACAAAAACATCTTCAAGTGAAGGGGAGATGCGCTCAATCCGCTTAACCGTCAATCCGCCTTTTTCCAAAATATCTTTGATCTCATTTTTCCGCTGCTCCCAATTATTTATCTCTGTATTATTCAATGTTACATGAATATACTCACCGAAAAATGCCGTGCTTTTTATCCAGTTAATGCCGTCCAGCAGATTTATCGCTTCATCGGGCCTGCTGCATTCGGTCTCGAAGATAGGGTTTGTCAGGTAATTCGATTTCAATTCACCCGGACTCCCGCCGGCAATGATCTTCCCCGCATCTATCATCATTATCCTGTTGCAGAACTCGGCTTCATCAAGGTAATGCGTTGTAACAAAAACCGTAATCCCCTGCATTGAAAGGTCATTTATCAGGTCCCAGAAATTTTTCCGCGAGATCGGGTCCACGCCACCCGTCGGCTCATCCAGGAAAACTATCTTCGGCTCATGAATAACGGCTGTTCCGAGCGCAAGCCGCTGTTTAAATCCGGTTGAAAGCGTCCCGGTGAGCGAATCTTTCCTGTCCTCCAGCCCTGCTGTCTTCAGAACCCATTCTTTGCGCTCTTTGAGCTTTTCACCTTCGAGTCCATATATGCTTGCGAAGAAATTAATATTTTCTTCCACAGTGAGATCGCTGTATAGCGAGAATTTCTGAGACATATAGCCAATATTCCTCTTAACATTATCAGGGTCCTTTTTTATACTGAACCCGCCTACTACTGCGTCGCCGCCGGAAGGCTCCAGTATTCCGCAAAGCATTTTTATGGTGGTTGATTTCCCCGCGCCGTTAGCCCCTAAAAAACCGAATACCTCTCCCTGTTTCACATCAAATGAGATATTATCAACTGATGTGAATTTACCAAACTTCTTTGATAAATTTTTTACTTCTATTGAGTTCATTTCCCGCTTATGGTTTCGGTTTTGCTGGCGGAATCAGAATCTTTTAACACATGTATGAAAACATTTTCAAGCGAAACGTTTTTAACCCTGTGATCCTTCAATTTTATATTATTGTTTTTCAGTATTGCTTCAATTTTTGTAAGCGCATTTACCGGATCATCTGCTGCAACATCTATCCTGTCGCCAAAAAGCTGCGATTCGTACTGAGTGTTTTCAGTAATTAGCCGGTATGTGTTCCTCAGGTCATCTGAAACAACTTCAATTATCGATTTCTTCATCGAAGCCTTTATTGCGGCAGGGGATTCGCACATCAGCAGTTTTCCCAAATTCATCATAGCAATAGTATTGAATCTCTCGGCTTCATCCATATATGGAGTAGAGATAACTATTGTAACACCATCATTATGCAGGTCTGAAAGAATCTTCCAGAAATCGCGGCGTGAAACGGGATCTACGCCTGTTGTGGGCTCATCTAGAAAAATTATCGTTGGTTTGTGTATAAGTGTGCATGCAAGCGCGAGCTTTTGCTTCATACCCCCGGAGAGCTTTCCCGCAAGAAACTTGCGGAACTTCGTTAAACGGGTAAACTCAAGCAGCTCATTGCGCCTTTCTTTATACTTTTTTACGCCGTGCAGCTCAGCGAAAAACTCAATGTTCTCATCAATGGTCAGATCTGAGTAAAGACTGAACTTCTGCGAAAGGTAACCGATCTCATTTTTTATAATGCCGCCCTGTTTCAGCAGGTCAAGCCCCAATATGCTCGCCGTGCCGCTATCAGGCTGAACGAGACCGCACAACATGCGGATAAGCGTGGTTTTACCGGCACCATCCGGACCGACAATACCAAATACTTCCTTTTTTTTTATATTGAAGGAAATGTGATCTACCGCGGTCAGCGTATCAAATGATTTGGTTAAACCTTTTATTTCTATTGCCTGTTCGATATTTTATTTACCCTTATTCAGCTTTGACTTTTTCTTTTTCATTTTGCCTTTTCACTTTTTGAGCGCAGCGAAATCCCGTGCAACGGGATGCCTTTTGCCTTAAAATATCACCTCACCCCCGACCCACCTGACTGCCGAGGCAGTTCTCCTGAGAGGAGAGGGGAGTGATCTGATGATTTTTTTGCCTTTTCACTTCTGCCTTTTTGCCTTTTTCATTTTTTGAGCGCAGCGAAATCCCGTGCAACGGGATGCCTTTTGCCTTACTGATAAACAATCGTCGCATCTGCAGGCAAACCCGGCTTAAGCTCAAATTGTGGATTCGGAATTTCTATTTTAACCGCAAATACCAGCTTTGTGCGTTCATCCGGCGTTTGAATATTTTTCGGTGTAAACTCTGCCTCCGGCGAAATGAAAGTTATTTTCCCTGTGTATATTTTATCTTTGAAAGCGTCAATTTTTATCTCCGCATTTTGTCCCAGCTTTACTTTTGCCAGATCTGTTTCCGGAACGTAAATTACCAGGTTAACGGTTTCAAGGTTGCTTAGCCTGAGCAGGGAGCCGCCCATAACCGCGTTTTCGCCTTCTTCGATGAATTTCTTCGATACAAATCCATCCGAGGGGGCGAATATCCTGCAATCTTCAATGTTCTGCTTAAGAAGGTCAACCATTGATATGGCTTTTTTCAGATTTGCCTGCGCCTGTTCAATTTCTTCAGGGCGGATGATGGTTTTTACTTTTGCAAGATTTTCTTTTGTTGAGTTGTACTGCGCTAGCGCAAGGTCATACCTGCCTTTGGAATCATCGAACTGTTTGCGTGTAGTAGCATCCTGCCTGTAAAGCTCTTCGGCGCGGTCTTTATCAAGCTTAGCAAGGTCGAGATTTATTTTAGCCTGCTTCATCAGGTCTTCGGATTGCCGGATATCTTCCTTACGCGCTCCGCTTCTAAGCAGCTTAAGCTGGGCATTAGCAAGATCAACACCGGCTTCGGATTGCCGGAGCTGGATATCCAGCAGGTCATGGCTTATCTCAATCAGCAGGTCGCCTTTCTTAACCCGGTCGCCTTCTTTGAAATTTAGCTTATTTATCGTGCCGCTCGTTTTGCTGCTTATGGTTACATTCACTGATTCAATGGTACCCGAAGCAGAAATGGAATTGCTTTCACCATTCTTGCCGCAGCCTGTTACAAGCATTAATAACAGAAGGGCAGCCAATGATTTTGATAAGATCAAAATGAATTTATTTTTCATTTTTGTATTTTGTTTAAAATTACATGTCCTTTTTTTGTTAAAACGCCGCCAAGAAGAATTGAAAAGGTGTGCCTTACGGCTTCATCATAACTGAGACGGGTTGATATTAAGAAATCCGGATTAACAACATTCCTGATAGCGCCTGTAAAAAGAGTGATGATGAGTTCAGGCGGATACTTTTTGATCAAATCCTCTTTCTGCCCCTGCCTGATGATCTTCGAAATGTTCTCATAAAGCAGAACCTTTCTTGTTTCATCAACTTTCATCCAGATATGCGGCGCATGATGCCTCAGGTCACTTAGCCATTTATCAGAGAACCTGGTGATAGTAGCTGTCAGTAATTTGATCACATGCATGAATTTCTCAACTGCATTGGCATCTGTTGAAATCAGTATATCTACCCTTGATTTAACTCCGGATATCAGCATCTTAACTGCGTCGTTTACAATATCAAGCTTTGATGGGAAATATTTATATAGGGTTCCTTTGCTTATCTGCATTTCGCGGGCGATCTCATCCATACTTGTTTTATGGAATCCACCGCTGAAAAATTTATCCTGTGCGTATAATAGTATCTTCATCCGGTCTCCCGAATATTCCGGGTAGGCAGTATCGAATATGTTTTGATTAGTCATTGGAAACTAAAATCGTTCTGTTAGTTTCCAAAATAACGGTTAAAGTTTGTTTTGTCAAGCTAAAATTTGACTCTATTGGATGCAAAAAAAGTCAAAAGAGTCAGACACGAATTTCACTAATTCCTCGAAATGTCTATTTGGTTATCTTCTATTGCTTGTCTTTGAGACTTAGAGACTTTGTGTCTTTTGTTTTATGTTTTTTGCTTTTCTTTAATTCACAAAGTTTTTTATGTCTGCCTTTTAAATCTAATACTCAATCAATTTCATGTTTCATATTATTTGTCAAACCCATATTTTTGTTGAAATACGTCATAACCACATAAATACTAATGAGAAGATTCCTTTTTTTGATATTTGCTGTATTCATCGTTTCATGCTCCAAAGAACAAACTACTGATAAAATATTCAAGTATAATGAATCACAGGGGATTGAAAATCTTGATCCCGTAATGTGCAGCAACTATCCCTCGGGCTGGCCGCTTCAGCAAATGATGGAGGGCCTGCTGGAATATACGCAGGCTATGAACCTTGAACCTTCGCTTGCCTCGTCATATAAGATTTCCGGAGACGGCCTGATATATACATTCACCATCCGCAAAAATGTTTTCTTCCATGATAACGCATGTTTTCCGGACGGGAAGGGGAGAGAGCTAAAGGCATCTGACTTCAAGTACTGCTTCGAGCGGCTGTGTGATCCCCGCACCAAGACCCGCGGCGCATGGCTTTTCCGCGATAAAGTCAAAGGCGCTTTGGAGTATATCAATTCCATAAAAGAAAACTACAATAACGTAAAAGAAATTACCGGCATCCAGTCGCCGAATGATACAACACTTGAGATAACTTTGAACAAACCATTTGCGCCGTTTTTGAGCATTCTCACAATGGCTTATGCATTCGTATATCCCAAAGAAGCGGTTGATCATTACAAGGATAATTTCGGATATAATCCGGTTGGTACCGGACCTTTCAAATTTGTTAAATGGGAAGTTGACCGCGAGCTTGAGATGGCTAAGAATCCAAATTACTGGAGCCTCAACAAAGCAGGTAAGCCCTCAGTATTCCTAGATGGCATCAAAGTGAGCTTCATCAAATCCAGCGAAACGGCGTTCCTCGATTTCCAGCAGGGCAAGTTTGATTATTACGACCCATCACCGGAAGTCCTTAGCCAGATTACCGATGAAACCGGCAAGCTTAAGCCTGAATATGATTTTGAGCTGGTTAAACAGCCCTGGCTGAACACGGTTTATCTCGGAGTGCAGCTTGATAAAAACGTACCCGGCGGAAAAAATAATCTGCTTACCGATAATAAAAAGCTCAGGCAGGTTATTAACTACGCTGTGGATAGAGAGAAGATCATTAATTATGTCCTTAAATTCCGCGGTACACCCGGCGTAAACGGACCCATACCTCCCGGTATGCCCGGATATAACAAAGATCTGAAAGGCTACAGTTATGATATTGCTAAAGCCAAACAATTGCTCAGCGAGGCCGGCTATCCGGATGGAAAAGGTTTGAGCCTTAAGCTTACTGTAAGCAATGATGATACCCAGAAGCTGATAGGTGAATCGGTGCAGGCGCAGCTAAAGGATCTTGGAATTGACGCGCAGCTTGATTTCATGCAGGCATCTACGCTGCGCTCATCGCAGGTGGGCGGCGAGATAGCCTTCTGGCGCGGCAATTGGGGCGCTGATTACTTCGATCCGGAGAACTTCATGGCGCTGTTCTACAGCAAGAACCATACGCCGATGGGTCCAAACTATACGCATTATACCAATGCCAGGGCCGATTCACTCTACGAGCTTGCTATGAAACTGACCGATTTCCCCGCGCGCGTGAAGCTGTATAACGAAATGGAACAGGTAGTGCTGGAAGACTCGCCATTAATTATACTATATTATAACCAGATAGTTTACCTGAAGAATAAAAAAGTGAGCGATATGTATATAGATGGATTGAATACAATGATCTTGAAACGCGCGAAAATGGGTGACTAATCCAGAGCGACCGCTTTAGCGGGAGGGAAGTATCTCATTCGGAAAAAGATGAATTACGAATTAGGAATTGCGAATTATAAATTACGAATTAGGAGTTAGGAATTAAAAATAAAGAATTAAGATCAAAGTTCTATCCAACTTTCATAAAATCCCCCTCTCGAGAGGTCGAAGTACTGGCGAAGACATGTGGTGCCCGAAGGGCGGGGTGTGTTACATAAATAGAAAAAAAAATGAAAACAAAACTTATCCTGATTACAGGGCTGTTTATTATTGCAGGAACTTTGTACTCCCAGCAGGAATACATAAGCGAGGCGAATGGATTTAAGATCACTTTTCCTTCAGACTGGGAACTGGAAAAAAACTCCGGCAGTATGGAAGTTAAAGGCAAGTTAAGCGTAACGGATGTTTACGTAGTGGTTAAAGAACACAACGATTTCAAAAACAAAAGTATCAATGAAGTAGCTAATGATGATTTTAAAAATGCATTGTTAGAACAGTATTCTTCATTGTTCGATAATTTAACTGTTACCAACAGCAGTATTACAACTTTCAACGGGTATGATGTTTACCGTTTCAGCTATACTTGCGACCTGTTCTCGGATATTAAGCTGGTTTCAACTCATTACTTCCTTGTACATAACTCCCGCTTATTTGCGGTTACCGCATCAAGTACTGCAGATCAATACCCAAAGGATGAAAAGATGATCAATGATGTTCTGAGCTCCTTTGTTTTTACTGATTAGTTTATCAAACTATATACATATATTCAACACTATTTCAATATTTCATTATTTCACCATTTCACTATCTCGCTATTTAATTATTTCACTATTTCACTATTTTAATTATGCCAAAATACTGCGAACATTTCGATCCTCTCCATATAAAGCAGGCAAAAGTACACGAGTGCGAAGAATGCGTCAAAACCGGGGCAACCTGGGTACATCTGCGCACATGCCAAACCTGCGGGGGAACATTCTGCTGCAATGACTCAAAGAATCAGCATGCCAACAGACACTTCCGCGCAACGAAACATCCTGTCATCATCTCATCCGAACCTGGCGAAAAGTGGGCGTGGTGCTACGAAGATGGCAAGTACATGAAGTATTGATCCCAATCATGAATTGATTGTACCGTCAGGAGTTACCTCCTGACAGGCAATAAAAAAAGAGATGCCCAATTGAGCATCTCTTTA
>WBZT01000995.1_pt1 | contig 21711 bp, 29 predicted proteins | sample 5204241 | NCBI WGS metagenome assembly WBZT01 (sample SAMN12344358, study PRJNA552823) | activated sludge metagenome | biome: Activated sludge suspended growth; feature: Nitrification reactor; material: Wastewater; isolation source: activated sludge from nitrification reactor of wastewater...
ACAAGCCCTCGCCGACGCACGAAACGGCACCCTCGCCCGCCACGTCCGCGCCTACATCCAGGCCCTCGACGAGTACATGGCGGTCGTGCGGCCGGCGTTGGGCCGGCACCTATGGGACCAGGCCGACGAGCAGGAGGCGGCGTGACAACGCCTGCACTTACCGTCACAGGGGTGTGGGATAATGGCAGCGCTTCGCCATACGTGAAGCGCCCCCCGCACCGTGCAACCGGTCGGGGGGCGTGGCCAGCCCCTTCCTCTCAGGAGCCGACATGACAGACAGTACAACTTTGACCGTCGAGGTGCTAGATCCGCATCTCGACCGACTCGCGCACGAGGTGCGGACCCAGTACGAGCGCAGCCGCACTGCGATGGCCGACAGCATCGACGCCTACTTCGCAGTGGGCCGCGCACTGCTCAAGGCCCGCCAGGCACTCCCGTCAGACCAGGCTTTCGGCGAGTGGTTCCGAGCACAGGAATTCGGCTTCACGCGCCAGTGGGGGAGCACCCTGCGGCTCGCTGCTGAATCTGAGGTCGATGTCCGAGCGGCGGTCGCAAGTCAACTTGCGACCGGCAACACGCCGAACATCGACAAGGCCGTCAAGCAGGTGCGCGCCGCCCTGGGGTCTGGGCGCGACAGCAGGCCCGGCGTCAGGGACGTACACACCGACGACCCCGACGGGCCCACCCCGGACACCTTCTCCACCATCGTCATCGACCCGCCCTGGCGCTACGAGAACACCATCACCCGCGGCGCCGCCGATGTCTGACAACGATAACCGTCACCGCCATCTCTGGCTAGTAGCGGAGCCGACCTACTCGTCCTCGCCGGACTCCCCGCCCAACACCACGGGTGAATACCTCGTCTGCTGGCGACGCCCCCACTGGCCCGACGACCGCCGAGACGGCCGGCGGCTGTTCCACGACTACGCCAAGGCCAACGAGTTCCGGGCCCGCCTCGAGCGCCCCGAGCGGGAGGCGCACGCCCTGCCCACCGACACCGTGTTCGTCGCCATCTACTGGCGCCCGTGCCGCGAGTGGAGCGAGATCGCATGAGCGGCGAACACCGACCCATCCCCAACTTCGAGGTCGGCGCCGACCACGGATACCTCGCCCTGATCGAAGCCGAGATCGAAGCACGGATCGGCGTCATCCACTCCACCGACCGGCTCATGCCCGCCGGGTCGTTCATCCTCGACGGGGTCGACGAGTTCGAGCCCCTATGGGGGTACGGCGACCAGATCGCATGGGCCGAAGGCGAAAGCCTCTGGATCTGCGGCCCCCAAGGCGTCGCCAAGTCCACACTCATGCAGAACGTCGCACTGCGACGCCACGGCATCCTCGACGGCGACGTGCTCGGCTGGCCAGTCAAGCCCGCCGACACACCCGGCCTGTACCTCGCAATGGACCGGCCACTACAGATCAAGCGCAGCCTGCGGCGCATGGTCGGCGAAGAGCATCGCTCGGCGCTCGACGCCAACCTGATCGTCTGGAAGGGCCCACCCCCCGCCGACCTGGCGAAGCACACCGACACCCTTGTGAACCTGGCCGAGCAGGCAGGCGCCGGCACCGTCTACATCGACTCGCTGAAGGACGCCGCTGTGGGCCTGTCCGACGACGAGGTGGGCTCCGGGTTCAACCGTGCCGTGCAGACCTGCCTCGCCAACGGCATCGAGGTGATCGGCGCCCACCACCAGCGCAAGGCGCAGAACGGCGGGACCAAGCCCAAGAGCCTGGACGACGTGTACGGCTCCACGTGGATCACCTCGGGCGCCGGGTCCGTCGTCCTACTGTGGGGCAAGGCCGGCGACCCCGTCATGGAGCTCGAGCACCTGAAGCCCCCCGCCGAACCTGTCGGGCCGTTCAAGGTGTTCGTCGACTTCGACCACGGCACCGTCACCATCGACGAAGAAGTCGACCTGTGGCTGCTGGCGTCACGCACCCAGAACGGGCTCGCCGTCGAAGGCGCCGCCCGCGCGCTGTTTGGCGTGACCGAACCGGACCGCTCCCAGATCGAGAAGGCCCGCCGCAAGCTCGACAAGCACCCCCGGCTCGTCAAGGCCGAGGGCATCCGGCCGCCGGGTGGCGGCACCCCTCCAACGCTGTACCGGGCCGTGTCAGACCGGGACGAAGCGGCATGACCGTGCCTGTGGATAACCAGTCACGGACCCAGTCACGCACCCTTTCCGAAATCGTGCAGTCCCGACAGTCACGCAGCAGTCACGAAACCCCCGTGTTTAAAGGTCACGGGACCAGTCACGCCAGTCACGCCCCTAGAGCAGTCACGCACGCCCCCCCCTTTAGTAAGGGGGGCGTGTGTGCTCCACCCCCCGAAGGAGCCCCGAAGTGACCCCAGACCCCGAACGCCTCCGCACCCTCCTCGCACTCGTCGCCATCGGCCTCCGCCACGAGATCGCCAACCACCTCGCCGCCCACCCACGCGCCGCCAGCTACGACAGCGACCGCACCACCGGAGGCGCCGGCAGCGACCCCACCCCCACCGCAGCACTCGGGCCCGACCCCGCACGCCGCGACCTCGAGCGCCACGACCACGCCGTGGACCAGGCGTACGCCGCCCTGCTCACGCTCGTCGACCTCACCAACACCTACGCCCCCATGCGCCAGCCACGGCGGGGCACCATGGACGCCGACCGCCGGCCGTGCCAGCTCCACGACCGGGCCGGCGTCGACCAGCACCACCAGGCCGCACACCGCAGCGACCTCGGCTCCTTCCTCGCCCAGCCGCTCAAGGACCCCATGGACGTGTGCGAGGCGTGCTACCAGCAGATCCGCCGCACGGCCAAGCTGCCCACGGCCGATGAGCTCATCCGCCACGACCGCACCGGTAAGTGGGCGGTGCGTACCAGCGGCAAGCGCGAGGCTGTGTGGACCGCAGCGAACATCGCCAAGGACTGGGAGGGCGCAGCGTGAGCAAGACCTTCGTCTCGCAGTGCCGGTGCGGCGCCACCATCCACGCCGTCAACGCCAAGTTCGTGGCCGACGGCCCCACCTGCAACCACTGCCAGCAGGTGCTCGACGGCACCGACGCCGTGTACGAACCCGCCGGCATGGTCGTCTGCCACATGGACTGGTGCTCGTGCGGCACACCCGAGGTGATCGACGAGGCCATGGTCGCCTACCTCGACAGCGACGACGACGGCATCCTTCGCAGCGCACCCGACGCCGAAACCATGCTGCTCGCCTACATCGCCGACCACCTCGGCTGGACCGAGCACGGCGGCAGCATCCACGGCGCCTGGCTCACCGACGACGGACGGGAAGCCCTCGCCAACCTCAAAGCCTTGATGGAGGTTCAGCGGTGAACTACGAGCCGACGGCGTGGGTTCCCGTGCCCGCATCCCTCGCAGCAGAAGCACACATCCGAGCCACGACGCCTTGACAACCTGACAACCTTGCAAACAGAGGGCTTTGTGGTACGGTTAGCTAACTTGGCGAGCGTCCGCCCCAGTGGCAGGCGCTCGCTGCGCGTACCGGCGGAGGTGAACATGCCCCGTGCCCCCAGCGTCTGCAACGTGCGTGGCTGCACCCAGCCGGCACCACACGGGCAGAGCAAGTGCGAGACACACCGCCTCGCCCAACGCAAGACCCAGGACGCACGCCGACCCAACGCACGACAACGTGGGTACGACACACGATGGCAGCGCACCCGTGCCGCCTACCTCGCAGCACACCCGACCTGCGAATGCGGCTGCGGCCAGCCGGCCACCGACGTCGATCACATCGACGGGCTCGGACCCAACGGCCCGCTCGGCCACGACCCCGTGAATCTGATGGCCATGGCGCATGCATGCCACAGTCGCAAGACTGCGCTGCACGACGGTGCGTTCGGTAGGCCACGGAGCGTGAGCACCGAGCACTCTACGTAGTGGGGGTGTGCCGCTTGATTCCGGCACGCCATTGGACCGATGAGGTCTGGTGCTCCGGGTCCGCCTGGGTTCCAAACCCAAGGGGTCGGATACAATAAGTGAGCCGGGCACCGTTGGAGCGGCCCCGGCTCTGGTCAACACCTGTCAGGAGGTGCCGACGTGGGTCAGCCTACGTGCTCAGAGTGCGGCGAAGTGCTAACCGGCCGCCGCCGAACGACTTGCTCGCAGTCATGCAAGATCAAGCGGGACGCCCGGCTTCGCCGAGCCAAGCCCGGCTACAACGAGTACAAGCGTCGCGAGAACGCCAAGTACCGAGGCACAGAGTTGCGGGCACGCGTTGAGCGGTACTCCTGCGCCACATGTGGCGCTGAGTGTGTACCTGGCCGCAACGTTGTGGCTCATGCGTCCAAATTCTGCTCCGCCAAGTGCAAGAAGCGGTGGCACGTCACCCACAGTCCAACCCACGCCGACACGGGCCGCCGCAATCGTCGCCGCCGAACGGCAGCACGAAAAGCGGCCACCGCAGCGCGCGGGAGCAGCGGCACGGGTCGCTGGGGAGGCCACATCTGTTCCGAGTGCGGGACCACCTACATCGGCCGGCTGAATCAATCCGACAGCCGGGCCCGCAACGTGTACTGCGGGCCAACGTGCAAGAACCGGTACTTCGCCAGGGTTCGCCGTGCGCAACTCCGCAACGTCGGCATGGGTGATCCCGTCCGACGCCACGAGATCTACGAGCGTGACGGCTACCGCTGTCAGCTCTGCAACAAGCCAGTGAAGCGTGACGCCGTGGTGCCGCACCCGAAAGCCCCGGTGCTCGACCACATCATCCCGCTTGGCAAGAACGGGACGCACGAGCCGGCCAACGTCCAACTCGCCCACTTCATGTGCAACAGCATCAAGAGCGACAACATCGGTGGCGCTGGCGATCAGCTCCGCCTCATCGGTTAGGAGGGGCGCGATGCCCGGACCGGCCAAGAAGGACACCAGCAAGTACATCCAACTTCCCGCCGAGGGCCGCACCGACCCGCCACCCAAGTGGCCGCTGTCGAAGCCCCTGCCCGGTGAACTGCCCTTGTGGCGCTACCTGTGGTCAACCCCGCAGGCCGTGATGTGGGAGCGGCTGCACGCATCCCGCAATGTCGCACGCTTCGTGCGCCTTGCCGTGCAGGCCGAGGTGCCTGAGGCGTCGACACGCCTGCTGGCGGAGGCCCGCCAGATGGAGCATGACCTCGGCCTTACGCCGATGGGCCTGCACCGCCTGGGCTGGTCGATACCAGCCGACGAGCTCGCCGAGCAACGCAAGACCGGCCCCCGCCGGCTGTCTGCCGCTGAACGCCTGGCCGCCGCGAACGCTTCGTGATTCCGTCCCTCGGCTACGCCGTGGCCGACTGGATCGAGGGGCATTGCGTGATCCCCGACGGGGAGCGCATGGGCCAGGACTACGTCCTGACGACGGAGATGCTCAAGTTCCTCGAGGACTTCTACGAGGTCAACCCGGACGGCACGTTCCGCTACCGGCGTGGTCAGCTGGTCCGCCCGCAGAAGTGGGGCAAGGGCCCGTTCTCGGCGGCCATCATCTGCGCTGAGGCGTACGGCCCGGTGCTGTTCTCCCACTGGGGGCCGGACGGCCAGCCTGTCGGGAAGCCGTGGCCGTCGCCGCACATCCAGATCACCGCGGTCAGCGAGGATCAGACCCAGAACGTGTGGCGGGCGTTGCAGCCGATGATCGAGCTCGGCAACCTCGCCGCCGACATCCCCGACACGGGCCTGACCCGCATCAACCTCCCCGGCGGCGGTCTGATCGAACCGGTGACCGCCTCGGCGCGGTCCCGCCTGGGTCAGCGCATCACGTTCGCGGTGCAGGACGAGACGCACTCGTGGCTCAAGTCGAACGGCGGTCGCGCACTCGCTGACAATCAGCGCCGCAACCTGGCCGGCATGAAGGGCCGGTCGATTGAGACCACGAACGCGTGGGACCCTGCCGAGCAGTCCGTCGCCCAGCAGACGTGGGAGTCGGACGCCCCGGACATCTTGAAGGACATGAAGTCGCCGCGGGCGTCGCTGTCGATCCGCAACAAGCGGGAGCGGCTGGTGATGCTCCGCGAGGTGTACGCCGACTCGGCGAAGGCCCCGGACGGCTGGGTGGACTTGGACCGCATCGACGCCGAAGTGGTTGAGCTCATCCCCCGTGACGCCGCACAGGCTGAGCGGTTCTTCTGTAACCGCATCGTGGCCGCTGAGGACGCCTTCGTGGCCCCCGCCGCGTGGGACGAGTGCCGCCACCCCGAAATGACCACCCCGCCCGACGGGACCCCGGTGACGCTGGGGTTCGACGGTTCACTGTTCGACGACACGACCGGCCTGGTCGGTTGCACGCTGGATGGGCATGTGTTCGTGGTCGACGTTTGGGACCCCGCCGACTCTGGCGGCGAGGTGCCGAAGTCGTCGGTCGACGTGACGGTGCAAGCCTGTTTCGACCGGTGGGACGTGCGGGCACTCTACGGCGACCCGCCGTACTGGCAGGAGGACCTGGCCCGCTGGTACGGCCGCCACGGTGACGTGGTGCGTGAGTGGTGGACGAACCGGCCGACGCCGATGGGTCAGGCGCTCGAGTTGTTTCACACGTCGGTGACGACGAAGTCCCTGACACACGACGGCGACCCTCGGTTGGCGGCGCATGTGGGGAACGCCCGCCGGTGGAAGGACCGTGGTCACCTGTCGGTGCGGAAGAAGTTCCCGCAGTCGCCGGACAAGATCGACCTTCTCGTCTGCGCCGTTCTGGCGGTCGAGGCGCGTGGCGATGTGATGCGTGAGCCGGAGCCCGAGGTCCGCAAGCCGGGCCGGTTGCTGGTGTTCTGACCCCACGAAAGGGGGCGCTGTATGGCTGATGCCCCCGTGGGTTCCCCTGAGTGGTGGCTGCGCCGGCTGCACAAGGAGCTGATCGACCGCCGGCCTGCCGTGCAGCGGTCCACCGACTACTACGAGGGGTTCCAGAACCTCGCGTTCGAGTCGGACCGGTTCCGCAAGTCGTTCGGCCAGCAGCTTTCCGCCTTCGCCGACAACTGGTGTGCCGTCGTCGTGGACGCGGTCGAGGAGCGACTGAACGTCGAGGGGTTCCGGGTCGGCAAGGAGCCGTCCGGGGACGAGGACGCCTGGCGCATCTGGCAGGCGAACGACATGGACGGGCAGATCCAACTAGCCCACACCGATGCTCTCGTCGGTGGTGTCGCCTACCTGATCCCGTGGTACGGCGAGAACGAGGACACCCCCGAGATCTGTGTGGCGAACGCCCACGACGCGATCGTCGAGTGCCACCCGAAGATGCACCGCCGCCGCCGCGCCGGCCTCCGGGTGTACCGGGACGAGTGGGGCCACGACCATGCCGAGGTGTTCCTGCCGGACGCCGTCCACCGGTTCCGCACCGCGCAGCCACGTTCCGATATGAACATCGTGGACGCGGCGAACACGGCGTGGGAGCCGGACACCTACGACGGCGAGGCGTTGCAGCCGAACCCGCTGGGTGTCGTGCCCGTGATCCCCCTCCCGAATCGGCCGCGTATCCGCCACTCGCGCCACGGGATCGCCGTGCAGTCGGAGATCCACGAGATCATCCCGTTGCAGGACGCCGTGAACAAGCTGATCGCAGACATGCTGGTCGGCTCCGAGAAGCAGGCGCTGCCGGCCAGGTGGGCGACGGGCCTCGAGGTGCCGGTCGACCCGGTGACGAACCAGCCGGTAAAGCCCGAAGTCGACACCGCTTCACTGCTGGTGTCCGAGGCTGCTGACACGTCGTTCGGCACGTTCCCGGCGGCGGACCTCCGCAACTTCGTCCAGGGCATCGAGATGCTGGTGCAGCACATCGCATCCCTGTCCCGCACCCCGCCTCACTATCTGAACGCGTCGGCTGACCGCCTGTCGGGTGAGTCGATCAAGGCCGCGGAGACGGGGTTGGTCGCGAAGACCCGCAACAAGATGCGGTTCTTCGGTGAGGGCGAGGAGGAGGCCATGCGTCTCGCCGGCCGGATCGCCGGGATCGACCACCTCGCCGGGGCCGAGTCGATGGAGGTCATCTGGTCCGACCCGGAGTCGCGGACCGAGGCCGAGTTGGCGGACAGTTTGCTCAAGCGCAAGGAGCTCGGCATTCCCCTTGAGCAGCTTTGGGAAGATGCCGGTTACTCGCCGCAGCAGATCGCCCGATTCAAGTCGATGAAGGCCGAGGAAGAGCTGTTCGCCCCCGTGCCGGATGCGCTGACCGAGCCCGCCGTCCCGCCGGCCGGTGCCTAGCCGCCAAGCGGTCCTCGCTGAACGCTACCGGGACGCCGTCATCGACGTCCGCAACCGGGTGTCAACCAGGGTTGACCGCACATGGCGGGACCTGGGGTCGTGGGACGAAGCCGACGTGGCCCGTTTCCAGGCCCGGGTTCTCCCGGTCGTGCAGGCCGGTCAGCGCCGCACTGTGGCTCTCACGGACGCCTACCTGGCCCGTGCCACCCGAACCCGCCCGGTGGGGCTGGTCGCGGACGACCTGATCGGCGCCGCGGTCCGCAACGGCACCGACCCCGCTGATGTGTACCGACGCCCGTTCGTGCAGCTCTGGACGGCGCTGTCGAACGGTGCGCAGTTCATGGACGCCATGAACGCCGCCGGTGTGCGCGCCGCCCAGTCGGCGTCGTCAGACGTGTCGCTGTCGATGCGTGCCTCCGCTGACGCCTTCCAGGAGCAGGCCACCGGCCCGGTCGAGTCGGACATCATCGGGTGGGAACGGGTGCTCGACCCTGACGCCTGCGCCTACTGCGCCACCGCCTCCACGCAGCGGTACAGGTCGGCGAACCTCGCCCCGATCCACGCCAACTGCCAATGCGGCATCGCCCCGGTGTTCGCCGAGAACGACCGGGCCATCAAAGATTTCAACCGGCAGGTTCTCCGCAACATCAAGGACGCCAACGCCGGAGCGGACCGCCCGTACTGGGAGGCCCGCCACTTCCGTGTCGACGGCACCACCGGCGAGGTGATCTTGCCCGAGGTGGCCGTCCACGAGCACGGCGAGCTCGGTGCAGTCATCACCGACGCCGCCCATGCCTTCTCCGGGCCGGGGGACATCCCCGCCTGAGGAGCACCGGACGCCCGCGACGGGTGTCCCCAACTGAAAGGGGCGCGATGCCCACGCAATCCCCCGTCGATGACCTCGACGCGGCCGTTGCCGCGTTCGACAAGGCCCGAGACGAGCTGTCCAAGGCGCAGGAGTCCGTCACGGCTTCCAAGACCGCCAACTCGCTGCGTGCGCTCGAGCAGGCCCAGGCCGCCTACAAGACGGCCGGGCAGGCGGTGCGGCGCGCCAAGGACCCCGACCGGGCCCACGACATCAACGAGTTCAAGCGCTACCTGGCCGAGAAGGCGCGCATCAAGCGTGCCCGGGCCAAGCGTGGGGTGATGTCCGGTGACTGACGCCGCGACGGACGCCCCGCCCGCCGACGAGGCTCCCGCCGAGGAGCCGACCGCTGCGCCCGCCGATGACGACGGGCTCGGGGACGCCGGCAAGAAGGCCCTCGCCGCTGAGCGTGCCGCCGCGAAGGCGGCCGAGAAGCGGGCGAAGGCCGCAGAAGCCGAGCTGGAGAAGATCCGGCTCGCCAACGCAAGCGATGCCGAGAAGGCCGCCGCCGCCGCGAAGGCGGAGGGCCGGGCCGAGGCGCTTGCCGTGTCGAACGCCCGACTGCTGCGCGCCGAGGTCAAGGCCGCCGCTGCGGGTGTTCTGAACGATCCCGACGACGCCGTCCGTCTGCTGGACCTCGACGAGTTCGAGGTGGACGAGGACGGCGAAGTCGACGCCAAGGCCATCAAGGCCGCGGTGCAGCGGCTCGCAGACGCGAAGCCGTATCTCGCTGTCGGCGCGAAGCCGGCGGCTCTCCCCGGTGGTGGTGCGACGCCTTCCCAGGGCTTCTCGATGGATGACCTCATCCGCCGGAAGGCGAGGGGTCACTAACCCCCCAAGGAGGGCCACCCGATGGCCTACAACACCAGCATCACCCGGGACGCGTACGCGTCCAACTCCAACGACCCGCTCGTTCCTGAGCAGCACTCGGCCGAGGTGATCCAGGTCGCCACCCGGTCGAGCGCCGTCATGTCGCTCGCCCGCAAGGTGCCGATGTCGACCAAGTCGGCCCGCCAGCCCGTCCTCACCACGCTCCCAGAGGCGTACTTCGTGACCGGCGACACCGGCATGAAGCAGACGAGCACGGTCGACTGGGAGAACGTCGAGCTCGTGGCCGAGGAGCTGGCCGTCATCGTCCCCATCGCCGAGGCGTACCTCGACGACTCCGCCACCCCGATCTGGTCGCAGGTCATGCCGCTGATCGGCCAGGCGTTCGGCAAGGCGTTTGACAACGCCGTGCTGTGGGGCACCAACAAGCCGTCCACCTGGGGCGCCGCCCTCGCGACCGGCATCGAGGCCAGCAACAACGACTTCACCGAGGGTGTGTCGGGCGACGACTTCGCCGCCGACCTCTCCTACGTGGGGCAGGCCATCGCCAAGGACGGCCACGTGGTCAACGGGTTCGCCGCCGCGCCGGGCATCGCCTGGCGTCTCGCCGGCCTGCGTGCCACCACGGGTGAGCTGATCTACCAGAACAGCGCCGCCGGGCTCGACCAGGCCCCGTCGCTGTACGGCCAGGAGCTCCGTGAGGTGCTGAACGGCGCCTGGGACACCGACTACACGGTGATCGCGGGCGACTGGTCGAAGGCCATCGTCGGCACCCGCCAGGACCTGACCTACAAGGTGTTCACCGAGGGTGTGATCTCGGACGACTCCGGCAACGTGGCCCTGAACCTGATGCAGCAGGGCAGCGTGGCCCTCCGCGCCGTCATGCGCTGCTCGTGGGCGGTGGCCGACCCGGTGACCCCGACGTCGAGCCAGTCGGACGTGAACACGTTCGCGTTCGGTGCGCTCGTCAGCCAGCCGACCTGATCGGCGGGCTAGTTCGCCCTTGACCCGAGGGCTGTCGGTGGCGGGGGTCCTCCTCCCCCCGCCACCGACGTTCGGGTCGCCATCAATCCTCGGGTCAAAGGAGAAAAACCCATGCACGAGTACGCGTGTTTCATGTGCCGTAAGCCGACGGTGGCGGGTCTGGATGTGGTCGAGCTCGACCCCTCCTTGGATTCTGACACCACGCGCCGGTACTGCTCGACTGAGTGCGTGCGCCTGGCGATGGATCGGGCCATTGCGAAGGAGGCCGCCCGGCAGCAGAAGCTGGCCGAAGCAAGAGCCAAGAGGTCTGCCGAGATCGCCAAGCAGAAGTTGGTCATGGCCATGTCGTACGTGCCGAAGAAGAAGCGGGGTGAGCTGAAGGACCGCCTGTTTCGTGAGCACCGAGTGGTCCTCATGTCCGACGAGATGTCCCAGTGAACATCGCATACGTGGGCAACTTCGCCCCGCCGCACAGCACGGAGAACGAGGTCCGCAAGGCGCTCGACAAGCTCGGCCACGACGTGTGGCTGTGCCAGGAGGGCGAACGGGCCCGCTTCGACGAGCTCGACGCCCGGGTCCACGAGTTCGACGTGGTCCTGTGGACCCGCACCAAAGACCTGTGCGACCGCATCCCTGTCGCCACCCAACGGCGCCTGCTGCTCGACGCACGCCGCGCCGGGGTGCCGACCGTCGGTTTCCATTTGGACCGCTGGTGGGGGCTGCGGGAGCACGGCCGCGAGGACTCCGTGTGGTGCGAGCCCTACTTCCACTGCGAGACGTTCTGGAACACCGATGGCGCGCATGACGCCGAGTGGGCCGCTGCGGGCGTGAATGCCCGGTGGACGCCTGCGGGGGTGTCTGAGTTCGAGTGCGTCCCTGGCACCCCCCGGGATGAGCTGCGGTCGGACGTGTGCTTCATCGGGTCATGGCGGCACTACCACGGCGAGTGGCAGCACCGAACCCAACTGGCGCAGCACCTCCAGAACCGTGGCGCAGCCATGTGGCCCCAGCCGGGCCAGCACGCTTTCCGGGGCGAGGCGCTGCGGGACCTCGTGGCGTCGTCGGGGATCATCGTCGGCGACTCCTGCCTGGCAGCACGCGCCGACGGCGGGCCGATGCACTCGTACTCAAGTGATCGGCTGCCGGAACTGATCGGGCGAGGCGGGTTCCTGCTGCACCCCCACGTCGTCGGCATCACCGACGGGACGGTGTTCACCAACGGCGAACACCTCGTGACCTGGCGACTCGGCGACTTCGACGACCTTGACCGCAAGATCGACTACTACCTCGACCATCCCGAGGAGCGGGCGCGCATCGCCGAAGCTGGCGCTAGGCACGTTCGGGAGACGTTGACCTACACGGTGCTGTTGCGCCGCATCTTGGCCGAGACGGTGACGCCGTGACCCCGCTCAGCCACACGTACTGGCACCCGACCGACATGCATGGCTACACGATGCGGCTGCCGTCGCACCGGGCGATCCAGTGGCTGCACAACCCAGACCACGAGCGCCAGCGCATTGCTGCGATGCGCCAAGTCATTCAACCAGGCGACGTTGTCCTCGATTGCGGCGCCGAGCAAGGCGACATCAGCGCCCTGATCGCCTCGTGGGTGCCGGACGGTGGCGTGGTGCTCGTGGAGCCGAACCCGAAGGTGTGGCCGTGCATCCGTGCCACGTTCGAGGAGAACGGGCTGCAGCCGCCGCGGGCGTCGTTCCTCGGGTTCTGCGCAGCGGAGTCCGATGAGGTGTACGGCACATACCAGTGGCCCGTCGAGTGCGACGGCATCATTGACCCGGCCGCCGGGTTCGCCCACCTCGCCGAGCAGGACGACATCGCCCGGGTGTCGATGGACGATCTGATCCGGCTCACCGAGGCGTGCCCCGACGTCATCACCATCGACGTGGAAGGCGCAGAGCTGGAAGTGCTCAAGGGTGCGGTGTTCACGCTCAAGCACACCCGCCCGACCGTGTTCGTCAGCGTCCACGAACGGTTCATGGCGCACCACTTCGGGCAACGTCCCGCCGACCTCTATGCGCTGTTCGACCGGTACGACTACCGGCTGTTCCACCTCGGCTCCGACCACGAGCAGCACATCATGGCGGTGCCGAAGTGACCCACGTCCAGTGGCTCGGCGCCGTCCCGTTGTGCGACGACCAAGTCCAGGTCCTCGACTGGATCGCCCCCGCCGACCGCTACACGCACACCAACGACCCGCCCCCGCCCGGTGAGGGCGCCGTCATCATCTGCCCGGCGCGCTACCACACCCCGGCCGAGGTCAACGAACTGATCGCCCCGCTCCCGTGGGCCGTCGTCATCCTCACCTCCGACGAGGAATCCACCTTCGACGCCAACGCCCTCGCCCACCCCAACCTCGCCCTGTGGGTCATGACCCCCCGCCCTGACCGCACCTACCCGGCCGGGACCCGATACCTCGGCGAAGGGTTCAACCCGGCCACCCGCCCCACCATCAAAGCGATCGGCGACCAGCCCCGCAACACCGACATCTACCTGTCCGGCCAAGACACCCACGAACGCCGCCACGACCTGTTCCGGGCGCTCGGCAACTGCCGGCGGCCATGGACCCTCGACGTCACCGCCACCGAAGGCTTCATGCAAGGCCACCCGCGAGACGAGTACCTGGCCCGCATGACCGCCGCCAAGGTCGCCCCGTGCCCGTCCGGGCCCGCCACCCCCGACAGCTTCCGGCTGTACGAAGCGCTCGAGGCCGGCTGTGTCCCCCTCGCCGACGAGACCGCCCCCGGCAGCTACCCGAACCGGGGCTACTGGGACATGGTCGCCCCCGGCCGTCCGTTCGAGCTCGTCCCGAACTGGTCGGAGTACAAGAAGTATGTGGTCACCGCGCTCGACGGGTGGCCGCGTCGCGCGGCCCGCTGCCAGGCGTGGTGGGTGCGTCACAAGTGGCAGCAGGCCCGCTGGTTGGCCGACGACGTCGCCGGCCTGTCGGGGCTGCCTGCGCCGGTGCGTGACGTGGACGACCTCGTGACGGTGGTGATGGTCACCTCGGCCATCCCGTCGCACCCTTCGACGGGGGTGATCGCTGAGACGGTCGCTTCGGTGCGGGAGCGGTTGCCGCGAGCGGAGATCCTGGTCGGCTGTGACGGGGTGCCCGATCATCTCGCGCACCGCACCGCCGACTACGACGAGTACCTGCGCCGTCTGGCGTGGGCGTGCTGCCACGAGTGGGACGGAGTGGTCCCGTTCCTGTTCGACGCCCACACCCATCAGGTGGGGATGACCCGCCGGCTGCTGGCCGAGGTCCGGACGCCGCTCGTGCTGTTCGTGGAGCACGACACGCCGTTGACGGGCGAGGTGGACTGGCCGGGGTGCGCCCGTGCGGTCCTGTCGGGTGCGGTGAACCTGATCCGCTTCCACCACGAAGCCTCCGTGTTGGAGCCGCACAAGCACCTGATGGTTGACGAGGTGCCCCGGGTGGTGGAAGGGGTGCCGTTGCTGCGGACGGTGCAGTGGTCGCAGCGTCCACACCTGGCCGCCACGGGGTCGTACCGGAACTGGTTGGACGCCGGGTGGTGGCGTGAGTCGGACGGGATGATCGAGGACCGGATGCACGGGGTGGCGGAGAACGACTGGTTGCAGCATCGTGATCCGGGCCGGTTCCGGTTGGCGTTGTATGCGCCGTCGGGGTCGATGGTGCGGAGTCGGCATCTGGACGGGCGGGGGAGCGACCCGAAGGTCACTGAGCTGTGAGAGTCGGGGTCGTCTCGCCCCTCACCAACAGGGGCATCGGCATCCAGTCCTACGAAGCCGCACGCAACCTGAACGCCTCCGTCCTGTTCGTCGAGACCAAAGACCCGAGCGCGCCGAGCCACCCCGAGCGGGCACCGTTCGCCACCAAGGTCCGGTGGGCGCAAGGTCTCGACCCGAAGCCGGTTCGCAACTGGCTCCGCACCGTGGACGTCGTCTACGCCGCCGAGACGTTCTACGACCCCAGGTTCACCAAGTGGGCCAGGGCCAACGACACCCGGACCGTGCTGCACGCCAACCCCGAGTTCTGGACCGGCGCCGACCGCCCCGACATGCTGTGGACGGCCACCCCGTGGCGCATGGACACCATGCCACCCGGCACTGAGGTGGTGCCGTTCCCCGTCGCCACCGACCGCTTCAACGATGACGGCCCGAAGTTTGCCAGCGCCGGGCGCAAGCCCCACTGGCTGCACGTCGCCGGGAAGCGTGCCCTGGCCGACCGCAACGGGACCGACATCCTGGCGGCGGCACTCCCACATCTGACCGAGCCGTGCGTGGTCCGCATCGCGGTGCAGCACGGCGAGGTGCCGCCGCTGCCCAAGACGGCCCCTGGGGTGGAGGTGTACGTCACCACGGCCCGGCCGGACTACTGGACGCTGTACGCCGGGCACGACGCCCTGGTGATGCCTCGCCGCTACGGGGGGTTGTGCCTGCCGGTTCAGGAGGCGATGGCGGCGGGCCTGGCGGTGCTCATGCCTGATGTGTCTCCGAACGATGTGTGGCCGACTGTGCGTGCACCAGCCGAGTTCCGGCGCAAGGTGACGATGCCGTGCGGGCGGGTGCCGATGTATGACGTGCGGCCGGAGGTGCTGGCTTCGATGATGGACCAGCTCGCAGACCCCGAAGTGTTGACCTCGTGGCAGAACCGCGCGAGGGCGTGGGCTCAGGCTCATTCGTGGGAGACGCTGGCTCCCGTTTGGCGTGCCAAGTGGGTCTGAGCGTTTCGCTCGTCGTCCCCCTCGGCGAAGGGCACAACGAAACCCGCGAGGTCCACTGGGAGTGGCTGCGCGCCCGGTGGGAGGCGCTGCGCCCAGAGTGGGAGATCATCGAGGGCCGCTGCCGGGCCGACCGGTGGTGCAAGGCCGACGCTGTGGCGGACGCCGCCAGGTGGGCCACCGGGGACGTGTGGGTCATCTGTGACGCTGACCTGTGGGTCGAGTCCTGGCCGACGCTGAAAGAAGCCGCCGAGCTCGCCACGGTTCACCCGTGGGTGGTGCCGTGCGGGAACGTGTACCGCCTCAACTCCCACGCGACGAACGAGCTGGTCGCCCACGACCCCGACCGACAGGTCACATGGCCCATCGCCCGCAGCGCGCTTGACCTCACCACTCGTAACGCCAACCCCTACCGGCTGTTCCCCGGTGGCGGCATCTTCGCTCTCACCCCCGAGGCGTACGACCGGGCCGGCGGGTTCGACCCCCGGTTCGTCGGGTGGGGCGGTGAGGACACGTCACTGGGTGCAGCGCTGGACACGCTCGCCGGGCCACACCATCGCCTCGATGCGTCGGTGTGGCACCTGCGCCACCCGAAGTCGAAGCAGGCCGACAAGATCGGCCGCCCGTCCGGTGTGAATGAGCGACTGAACCGCCGCTACCTGGCCGCCAACGGCGACCGGGAAGCGATGCAACGACTGATCGACGACCGGGAGGTCTGACCCAATGGCAAACACCTCGTTCGGCCCGCCCGACCTGGCGCTGCTGGGCGCGGCCGTGAAGTGGGGGCGGGTCCTGTCTGCCGGTGAGCTTGCTCTGTTGCCGACCGTGTTGGGGGTGTGACTGTGGCGTTCGCGACCGAGGCCGACCTCGAGGCGTACACCGGTGCGAGCATCGACACGGCCAGGGCGACGATCCTGCTGGACACGGCGACTGCGGCGATCCAGGCGTACACGAACCAGACGATCACGTCTGGGTCCACCACCGCTGTCCTGCCGGGGAACCTGAGCGAGAGGCTGGTCCTGCCCGAGCGGCCGGTGACGGCCATCACGCTCGTGAAGATCGGTGACACCACGTTGACGGTTGATACCGACTACGTATGGGACGGGGCGCACACCCTGTACCGGGGCACGAAGGTGGACGGGGTCCTCAGCGTGAACGGCCCGGACTACCTCATCAACGGGTGGGGCGACTGGGGCGGCCCGGGCGCGCAGGTGACCGTGACCTACACGCACGGGTTCGCGACCATCCCCGGAGACATCAAGGGTGTGTGCCTGGCGTTGGCGGCCCGCTCGTTGCAGTCCCCGGACGGCGTGAACAGTGAGAGCGTCGGTTCGTACTCGGTGTCCTACTCGCGGTCCGGTGGTGCGGTGTCGCTGCTCGCCGAGGAGAAGGCGCTGCTGAACCGGTACCGGCTGCGGGTGTTCCCGTGAGCCTCGCCGGGCTGCTAAACCAGTCGTGTACGATCACGACCCGGACGGACGCGGGGACGAAGGACCGGTACGGCAACCCGGACCTGACCGAGGCCACGACCGCCACGGTCTGTTACTGCGAGCAGCGCACCCGGGCGGAGGCGTCGGACGGGCTCGGCGAGGTGCAGCAGGAGGACTGGCTGGTGATGCTCCCCGCCGGGACGACCGTGAACGGTCACGACAAGATCACCGTGGGGTCGCTGGTGCTCGAGGTGGTGGGTCCGCCGTGGCCGGTGCGGAACCCTCGCACCCAGTCGACGTCGCATGTGGAGTTGACGGCAAGGCGCGCGGCCTGATGGGTTCGTTCGAGGCGGCGGGCGACTTCGAGGACGTGGTGCTGGAACTGGTGCGCCCGGCCATCCGTGAGGTGTCCGACGAGATCGCCGGGAACTGTGAGGCGAACATCGGCTTTCCGGGCGGTCGCTCCGGCCCGGTCGAGGTGACCGACACGGACCGTGGTTGCACGGTGGCGATGACGGGGCCGTTCGCCCACCTGGAGGAGTGGGGCAGCGTGAACTCGTCACCGACTGCGCCGTTGCGCCGCGCCGTCGAGGCGTCCGGTCTCGAGTTCGAGGAGATCTAGTGGCCCTCGTTGACGTCGAAGCACTGGTGTCGCAGTACCTGCGGGCGCAGTCCGAGGTGACCGCCTATGTCGGCCAGCGGGTCTATACGGCGCTGCCCGAGTCGCCCACGTTCCCGTGTGTGCGGATCGTGCGGATCGGCGGTGCCCCGCCGATGTCGCGGCCGTTGCACGTGGACGCCGCCCACTTGCAGATCGATGTGTTCGGCGGGTCGAAGGCGACCGCGTTCGACACGATCGACGCTGTCCGCGAGGAGCTGGCGAAGATCGTAGACGAGGCTGCGGTGCAGCCGTTGGGGGTGGTGTGCGGGGTGCGGTTCGGTCCGCTCGCTTACATCCCCGACGAGTCGTTCGCACCGGCGAAGCCTCGTTACGTGCAGGACGTGACCGTGACGGTCCGTCCGGCCCCGCTGCCCACGACCTAGCCCGGTCAACGGCGGCCCCCTCGGGTCAGGCAACAGGATCCCGCGCCCGCGGGTGAACCAACGCGCCCCGGCGCACACAATCAGAAAGGCAGGTGGTGTCGATGGCCCTCGACGCTGACCAGCTAGTCATCCCCGGCTCAGGCCACGTGTACGTGGGCGACGCCAACGAGACGCTCCCGGCGACCATCGGAACGGCAGTCACCACCAGTGGCGCATCCGGGTTCGTCGAGCTCGGCTACACCACCGAGTCGGGCGTGTCGTTCTCGGTTGGGCGTGTGACCAAGGAGATCAAGTCGTGGCAGTCGGGCTACCCGCTGCGCCGGCTCATCACCGACACGCCGACCACCGTGTCGTTCTCCCTGCTCCAGTTCACCTACGCGAGTTTCCGGCTGGCGATGGGTGGCGGTGCGATCGGCAACGCCGGTGGCAGCAACTACTTCTACGAGCCGCCTGACCCCGACTTCACCGACGAGCGTTCGCTCATCATTGAGGCCGCCGACGGCGACTACGACTACCGGTGGCTGTTCCGTCGGGTGATGCTGTCCGATTCGGTCAACTTCAATCTGGTTCGGACCGAGGCGATCGCGTTCCCGCTGACGTTCGACGTGCTCGAGTCGGGCACGCCGTCGCAGAAGCCGTGGGCGTTCCAGACGAACGATCCCGAGATCGGCAACTTCGCCCTGGTCGGGACCTGACGTGTCCGAAGCTGAGGAGCCGACCCCGACCGTCGATGGCGACGAGTTGCGGGCGGCACGTCTGGAGGTGGCCGGCGAGCGTTCGTTCAAGCTCGGCGGCCGCCTCTGGCGGCTTCGCCCGGAGCTGCCGTTCGCGGCGGCCGAGGTGTGGCGGGGTGGCGGGCGGCGTGCGGTCGTGGAGATGGTGCTTCTCGACCCGCAAGAGACTGACGATTTCATGGCGCTCGTACCGTCCGAACAGGACATGGGCGCCCTCTTCAGCGCGTTCGGGGTCAGCCCGGGAAAATGATCGGCCTCGTCGCTTTCGTCGAGGATCACTGGTCGGCGCTGGAGGCTGACTTCACCTCCGTGTACGGCCTCGACCTGCGGCGTGAGCTGTGGGGCGACAGTCATGCCGGGTGCCGTCGTGTGCTGTCGCTGGTGGAGAAGCTGCCTGCCGAGTCGGCCACGGTGCGGTCGGTCGCGGAGCGGGGGCGACGTGAGGCGGAGGAGGCGGCACAGCCGAAGACGGTTCGTGACGCGGTGCAGCGGTTCTTCGGAGGTGGTGACTGATGGCGTCTGCGGGTACCGCGTATGTCGATGTTGAGGCGAGGACTGATGATGTGGCGTCGGCGATCGAGTCTGCGTTGTCGTCGGTGGACGGCACGGTCGAGGCGGTGGTCGAGGCCGATGTGTCGACGGCGCAGTCCGAGATCGACTCGTTGGAGTCGTCGCCGGTGGATGTGCCGGTCGATGCTGATGTGGAGACGGCGCAGTCGGAGATCGACGGGATTGACGGCGGTCAAGCGGAGGTGGCGGTCACCGCGGACACGGCGCAGGCGCAGGCGTCGATTGACGACCTGTCGGGTTCGATCGGCGCGTTGGGTGACGTTGCCGGGGTCGGCGGGGCGGGTGGCGCTGTCGGTGGTCTGACCGATGAGCTCGCCGGGCTGGTCGGGGTGTCGGGCGGGGTCGCCGCCGGCCTTGGCGTGGCTGTGGGTGCGTTCGGCATGGCGATCGACGCTGCCGGTGACGCTCAGGTTGTTGTCGCTGAGACCGATTCGATTCTCGGCAGCCTGGGCGATTCGGCAGTGGTGACCGGCGGGCACATCGCCGAGTTGTCGCAGCGGGTCATGGAGTACAGCGGTTTCTCGGACGAGGCGGTGCGTGCCGGGGCCAACACGCTGCTTATGTTCGACGAGATCCGGTCTGCTGAGGTGTTCGACCGGGCGATCGAGGGCGCCGCCGACCTGGCCCGTCGCATGAACACTGACGTGCCGACGGCTGCCCGTTTGCTTGGCATGGCGTTGCAGGACCCTGAAGCAGGGATGGCTCGTTTGCGGCGCGCCGGGATCACGCTGACCGAGGCGCAGAAGGAGCAGGTGGCGTCGTTCATGGCGGTGGGCGATACCGCTGCCGCACAGGAAGTCATCCTCGCGTCGCTGGAAGGTCGCATCGGCAACCTGGCCGAGGACTACGGCGAAACCATGAAGGGCGGGATGGATCAGGCCCGCGAGGCCATGGACGAGCTGGCCGAAGCGGCCGGGTCGTCGCTGCTGCCGATCATGGACGGGTTGAGCGCCACGGTCGTCGACCAGGCCGACATGTGGCAGGACTGGGACGACGCCTTGAACGGGGCGCTGCTGTCCGGCCCCATCCAGGCCATCGCCGGCATCGGTGACGGCATGCGAGGTGTCGGCACCGTGATCGGCGACCTGCCCCCGGCGCTGGGCGGCACCGCCGACGCGGCCGACGAGGCCGCTCAGGCGTTCTCGGACCTCAGCGCCGAGATGGACGACTACCTCAACGCGGTGGTCAACATCCCGGCGTCGCAGCGTGACGTGCAGCAGTCGATCACCGACCTGACCGCGACGCTGGCGGACAACGAGTCGTCGTGGTTCGACATCGCAGACGCGCAGGACGACGTGGTCGTGTCCACCGCTGACCTGATCCAGCAGATGGCCGAGCAGGGCGCCTCGCAGGAGGAGCTCGACGGGGTCATCGCCAACACGATCGGGATGTTGCGTTCCGAGCGCGACCAGGGCCGCATCACTGCTCAGCAGTTCAGCGACTTGGCCGGCGAGATCCGGGGCATCCCGAACAAGGCGACGACGGTCACCACCGCCCCGGGCTTGTCGCAGGTGTACGGCACCGCCACGAACTACCGGGCGATGATGGACCGGATCGACGGCGACACCGTGTCGTCCACGTTCATCGCCAACGGCTTGAACCGGATCTACATGGACTCGGTCAACTATCGGGCCATCATGAACGACCTCGACGGCCGGGTCGTGACGACCTACACGAAGAACATCGCGTTGTCGCCGCTGCCGAAGTACGCCGGTGGGACCGAGTCGGCAATGGCCGGGCTGGCCGTCGTCGGGGAGGAGGGTCCCGAGCTGGTCGTGTTCGGCGGCGGCGAGCGGGTCATCCCCGCCGGCCAGACCCAATCGATGCTCGCCGCTGGCGGCACGGGTCAGGCGGCGGGCGCGTCGATCGTCGTCAACGTCCACGGCTCCGCCACCGCCGCCGACGGCCAGGCGGTCGTGGACGCCCTGCGCCGCTGGTCGCAGCACAACGGCCCCGTCCCCGTGAAAGTGAGCGCCTGATGGCCTATCCCTCGTCCGTCGATGAGCTAACCGACGGGGTCCCGTCCGACGGGACCGCCGCCGCGACGATCCTCGGGTCCGGCAGCTACCCCCACGACGACCATCACCGGGCGCTCGGCACGGCGGTGGAGGCGATCGAGACGCAGCTCGTCGGCGCCTACACGTCGTACACGCCGACGCTGACCGCGTCGACGACGAGCCCCACCCTCGGCACCGGGGCGTCCGCGACCGGCTACTACCGCCAGATCGGGCGGATGGTCCACGGCTACGCGTCGATCGTGTGGGGTTCGTCCGGCACCGCCGCCGGTAGCGGCTACTACGGGCTGCTGCTGCCGGTGGCGCCCGCCAACCGCGACCAGGCCATCGGCATCGGCTACATGCTCGACTA
>WBZT01000757.1_pt2 | contig 21680 bp, 22 predicted proteins | sample 5204241 | NCBI WGS metagenome assembly WBZT01 (sample SAMN12344358, study PRJNA552823) | activated sludge metagenome | biome: Activated sludge suspended growth; feature: Nitrification reactor; material: Wastewater; isolation source: activated sludge from nitrification reactor of wastewater...
AACGGCGGGCTGATGGGACCCCGCACCACTGCACTGGACGTGACCGACGCCGCCGTCGCCGCGGGCCTCGACCCGCTGGTGAACGATCACCGGCAGGCCACACTGGACGCGCTGCGTGGTGCGGGACCCGCTCTTGAGACCTGCGCGCGGTGGGGTCGGCGGCTGGCCGATCTGCTTCCGGCAGGCGGCCGGGTGCTGGTCTGCGGCAACGGCGGAAGCGCCGCGGAGGCCCAGCACCTCACGGCCGAGCTCGTCGGTCGCTTCCACAACGACCGGCCGGCATACTCGGCAATCTCGCTGCATGCGGAGACGTCGTCGTTGACGGCGATCGTGAACGACTACGGTGCCGAGCAGATGTTCGCCCGGCAGGTGAGCGCACACGGCCGGCCCGGGGACGTCCTCGTGATGCTGACCACCAGCGGCCGCAGCCCGAACCTGCTGGCCGCGGCCCAGACCGCGCAGCGATTGCGGCTGCAGACCTGGGCACTCACCGGGCCGGCCCCCAACCCGCTGAGCGAGGTAGCCGGCGAGACCGCCGCCATCCCGAGTGCTGCCACTAGCGCGATCCAAGAAGTGCAACTGGTGGGAGTGCACGTGCTCAGCCGGGCCTTCGATACGGCTCTGGGGTACGCATGAACCCGCCGTACGCAGCAGACGCCGCGCCACTGGTCGTGGTGGGGGACGTCCTTCTCGACGTCGACCTGGAGGGGGACGTCTCCCGACTGTGTCCCGACGAACCCGCCCCAGTTGTGGAGTCGTTGGTCGAGCGGGCGCGACCGGGCGGGGCCGGCCTCGCGGCGATGATCGCGGCCCAGCGGCAGCCGGTCGTTCTGGTAACCGCTTTGGGGTCGGACGCGGCGGGGCAGCGCGTACAGGAGATGCTCGACGAGCACGTCACCGTCGTCGACCTGGGGACGGATCGCACGATCGTGAAGACCCGGGTCCGGTCGCGCGGGCGCACGCTGATCCGGATGGACGACGAGTCGATCGGACAGCCGAGCAAGCCGGCTAGGGATGTGGATCTGGACGCCCTGTTCAGCACGGCGTCGGCGGTGCTGGTCAGCGACTACGGCTTGGGCGTGAGTGGCCGGGCGGCGGTGCGGTGGGCTCTGCAAGACCAGCCGCGCATCGTGTGGGATCCGCACCCGCGCGGGGCGGTTCCGGTGCCTGGCGTCACCACGGTGACGCCCAACGCGGCTGAGGCTGCGCACTTCTCCGAGGTCGCGGCCGATCACGTGACCGGCGCGATCCGGCAGGGCCACGAGCTGCTTCGCCGCTGGCGGGCGGCCAGTGTGACCGTCACCCGAGGTGCCGCCGGGGCAGTGCTCGTGAACGCCGACGGCACGCCACTCGTCGCTCCGGCGCCGAGCATTGCCACAGGTGATTCCTGTGGTGCCGGGGACGCGTTCGCCGCGGGACTGGCCAGCAGTCTGGCGACCGGCCGGGACATCTCGGAGGCGGTCTGCGAGGCGGTCGCGGCAGCTGCCGCCTACCTGCAGCGAGGCGGCGTGGGCGGCATGACCGACCCACCCGCCGAGCCCCTGCCGGACGGGCAGCGGGTGGTGGAGGAAGTCCGCGCCCGCGGCGGCCGAGTCGTGATGGCCGGTGGCTGCTTCGACCTGCTGCACGCCGGGCACATCTCCTATCTGGAGGCGGCCCGGGCACTGGGCGACTGTCTCGTGGTCGCGCTGAACAGCGACGACAGCGTACGGGCCCTGAAGGGTCAGGGCCGGCCCGTGGTGACAGCACAGGACCGGGCTCGGGTGCTCAAGGCCCTGAGTTGCGTCGACGCCGTCGAGGTGTTTGACGAACCCACTCCGCACCGGTTATTGAGCGCACTGCGCCCGGATATTTTCGCCAAAGGTGGCGACTACCACTCCACGACGATCCCGGAGGCCGACGCGGTCCGCGCCTACGGCGGCGAGGTCGTCGTCCTACCCACCTTGGCCGGGCGCAGCAGTACTCGACTGGTCAACGCAGCGCGGGCTGGTGCCCGTTCGCACAGTCAGGAGGAACAATGCAGGACACAACCAGCGTAGGCAGGGTCCTGGTCACCGGGGGTGCCTCCGGCCTCGGTGCCGCCGTCGCGGATTCGGTGGCGGCAGCCGGCGGTCAGCCGATCGTGCTCGATCTCGTGGAGCCGACGAGCCCGCATCCCTTCTACTGCGTGGACCTCGCTGACTCCCCCGTGACCGAGTCGATGGTGGCCTACGTCGGGGAGAGCGGCCTGGACGCCATCGTCACCTGCGCGGCGATCGATTCCTGCGGGCCGCTGGAGTCGGTGAAGACCGAGGACTGGGAGCGGGTCATCGCGGTGAACCTGATGGGTACCGCCTCGGTGATCCGGGCTGCGATGCCGGCGCTGGCCAAGAGCAAGGGCCGGATCGTGACGGTCGCCTCGACCCTGGGCCGCCGAGCACTGCCCGACGCCACTGCCTACTGCGCGTCCAAGTTCGGCGTGGTCGGTCTGAGCCGGGCTCTGAACGCCGAACTCAAAGGTGAGCCGCCCGTCACATGTGTGATGCCGGGCGGGATGCGCACTTCGTTCTTCGACGGCCGGCCCGCGAAATACCGGCCGGCTCCCGACGCCCCGTTGATGGACGCCAGTGACGTCGCCGACATCATCGTCGACGTCCTCAAGCGCAACCGCAGTGCAATGGTTCCGGAGCTCATGATCACTCCCGGCGGCGAGACTTCATGGCCGTAGACGTCGTGGCGCTGCGAGCGGCCGGAGTGGGTGATCTGCTCACCTCGGTCCCGGCTTTGCGCGCCCTGGCAGCGCAGGCGGGTCCGGTCACGCTGGCCGCACCCGCGTGGCTGCACCCCCTGGCTCCGCTGATCCCGGGAGTCGCGGGCGTCGTCGACGTCAACGGCCTACAGCCCAAGCGCCCGCTGGCCGATGCGGTCGCGATCAACCTGCACGGCAGCGGCCCGCAGAGTCATGCCGCCCTGCTGGCCGGCGGTCCGCGCGACCTCGTCGCGTTCCACTGCCCGGTGGTCTGGGAGTACGGACCAGCCTGGTCGATCGACGACGACGAACCGGAACGGCAACGCTTCTGCCGGCTGCTGGAGTGGATCGGCATCGCGGCCGATCCCGACCTGGTGGGCATCAAGCGGCCCGCAGCGCAGCCCGTGGCCAGCGACGCGATCGTGCTACACGTCGGCGGCACCGACCCGGCCCGGCGCTGGCCCGCGGAGTCGTTCGCCGAACTCGCCCGGCGCCTGCGCGGACACCCCATCGTCGTCACCGGCGGTCCGGGCGACCTGCTCACGGCCCAGCGCACGGCGCAGTTGGCAGGGCTGGACCCCGACCGGGTACTGGCCGGCCGGCTTGCGCTCGACGAATTCGCCGCCGTCATCGCCTCGGCCCGGTTGCTGGTCAGCGGTGACACCGGCGCCGCCCATCTCGCCCACGCCTACGGCACGCGCTCGGTGGTCGTCTTCGGCCCGGCCAGCGTCGGGCAGTGGGGCCCGCCAGCCGGTGTCCCCAGCCGGGTCCTGCGGGCCGACGGTGCTACTCCGCACGCAGCCGAGGTTCCGGTGGCCGATGTCGAGACCGCGGTGCGGGGGTTGCTGGCATGACCGCCCGGCCGGCGATCGACCGCCTGCTGGACCAGTTCCCGTGGGGGCGGGTGCTCGTGGTGGGGGACGTCGTCGCAGACGAGTGGCTGACGGGCGCCTGCGGGAAGGTCGCCCGGGAAGCCCCCGTACCCAACGTGTCGATCCGCTACCGCGAAGTGGTCCCCGGCGGCGGCGGGAACACTGCCGTGAACGTGACCTCACTGGGGGGCCGGTGTGTCCTGATGAGCGCGCTCGGTGACGACGCGGTCGGGGAGGCTGTGGCCGAGCAGTTGCGGCGCAGGGGCGTGCAGGAGGAATCGGTGGTCGTTTGCGGGCGCCACACCATCGCCAAGCGCCGCATTGTCGTCGGACCGCAGGTGGTGGCCCGGTTCGACGAGGGTGACGTGAAGGGGCTCGACCCCGAGGCTGACGCGGAACTGGCCGGCAAGATCAGCCAGTACGCCCAACAGGCCGACGTGGTCGTGGTCGCCGACTACGGCTTGGGCAGCCTCGAGGGACCGCAGGTTCAGGATGCCCTCGCCGGCCTTTCCCGGCCGGTGCTGGTCGACGCCCACGACGTGCGGCGGTGGGCCCGCGTCCGGCCCGAAGTCGTCACCCCGAACTGGGAGGAGACCGCCGGGATTCTGCGTCTGGACCCCGGACTTACCGGACCGCTGCGGATCGAGCAGGTCCGGGCGGGGGCCGATCTGCTGCGCGAGGCGACTGGCAGCACCTACGTCGTGGCTACTTTGGACGGCGACGGCGCCTTGCTGGTGGCGCCCGACGCCGTCCGGCATGTCCCGACCCGGCGTGTGGACGCCCCGCACAGCGCCGGTGCCGGCGACACGCTGACCGCCGCGCTGGCCCTGGGGCTGGCGGTGGGCGCTGACCTGACCGATGCGCTGGAACTCGCGGTGGCCGCGGCGACGGTGGTCGTGCAGCGACCAGGCACGGCTACCTGTTCGCCGCAGGACTTGCGCAGCGTTCCCGGCAGCCCACTTCTGACGGCCGAAGAACTGATCCGGATCTGTCACGAACACCGGGCTGCGGGCCGCCGGATCGCGGTGACCAACGGCTGCTTCGACGTGCTGCATGCCGGCCACGTATCGCTGCTGCAGTCCGCCGCGGCCGAGGCCGACGTGCTGGTCGTGGCGCTCAACGACGATGCCGGGGTGCGAGCGATCAAAGGCCCGGGCCGGCCGGTGAACGGGGTCGCCGACCGGGCGGCCGTGCTCGCGGCCATGGGTTTTGTCGACCATCTGACGGCCTATGACGGTGCCGCGCCCCTGTCGTTGATCGACGGCATCCGCCCGGATGTGTACGTCAAGGGTGCCGACCACGATGTGCTGGCTCTGCCTGAGGCTCGCGCCACGACGGCGCTGGGAGGACGGGTCAGCGTCGTGCCGTTGCTGCCGGACCGCTCCACCTCGGGGGTGATCGAGGCGTGCGCGAGGGCGAGATCGTCGGCCTGACGCCGGACCTCGCCGCTGTGCGCAGCATCGCTGTACTGCGGGCCAACGCCATGGGACCTATCTGCACAGCGAACCGGCACTGGCCGCGCTGCGGGCGGCTGCGCCGCAGGCCCGCATCACGCTGCTGGGCGGGCCGTGGGCAGCGGCGGCGCTGCCTGGCCGCCCGGGTCCGGTCGACGAGGTGGTGCTGCTGCCGCAGTTACGACCCGATGTTCCGGCGCTTCGGGACCGGCACTTCGACCTCGCCATCCAGATGCACGGCGGCGGCCGCAACAGCAATCCGGTCGTGTCGGCCCTCGGCGCCGGATTCACCGCCGGATTCCAAGCGGCTGACGCGCCGCCATTGGATCTGTCCATCCCCTACCAGTACTGGCAGCACGAGGTGTTTCGGTACCTGGAACTGGCGGCTGCGCTGGGCGCTCCGGCCGTGCGGGTACAGCCCCGATTCGCCGTGTTGGAGGCGGAGCTGGCGGCCGCGGACCGGCTGCTAGGCGCCGCAGACGTGACGGGCCCGTTCGCCGTCATCCATCCCGGGGCCACCGACCCGCGCCGCCGCTGGCCGCCTGCACACTTCGCACGAGTGGCGCGTGCGTTGCAGAATCAGGGAGTGCCGGTCGTGGTGGTCGGATCCGAGGGCGACATCGTCGCGGAGGTGGGCGAGCGTGCCGCCGCGCAGCCGCTGCTGGACCTCGTTTTCGGCGAACTCGTCGGCCTGCTCGCCCGGGCGAGCATCCTGGTCGGCAACGACAGCGGGCCCCGGCATCTCGCCGACGCGCTCGGCACTCCCACAGTCGCCGTGTACTGGTGCGGCAACATGGTCAACGCCGCGCCCGTAGCCAGACGCAACCATCGGGCGCACATCTCGTGGACGACTGCCTGTCCGATATGTGGGTGCAGCTTGGTCGGTGAGCCGTTCCCGTTGCGGTGCTCCGATAATGTGTCTCTGGTATCCGAGGTCCCGGTGGACGCCGTTGTCTCCAGCACCCTTGCGCTGCTGGAGGCGGACGGCGTTCTCACAGCGCGAGCATGGACGGAGGTGGGGCCGTGACTTCGCCGATCGAGCCTGCCGACGAGCGTCCGCTGGCCGAAACCGTCGCCGCCCTCAGCAAGGAACTTCGCGATCTACGGGCCTCGGCCCGGATGCGTGCGGTCATCGAGCAGGCCAAGGGGGTGTTGGTCGAGCGACACAGCATCACGTTGGACGAGGCGTTCGCCCGGCTGCGCACGATGTCCCAGGAGCACAACGTCCGGCTGGTGGAAGTCGCGGCGACTGTGGTGGGGGTGGCGATCCCGGATGTCGACGACGTCGCGATCGCAGAGAACATGCTGGAGCAGGAACTTCCCCTGTCCAAGGCGGCATCGGGAACGTGGCGGGCCCTGCGCGAGCAGCCCGCCATCCGGGCCGGCGTGGTGAGCGCGATCATGGACTCGCTGGCCGGGGGCACGCAGCAGGGTGACGAGGCAGCGCAGTTGATGGTCGACATGCTGCAGGGGCAGGATGTCGCCGCCTTGACGATCTACCGGGCCGGTATCGACGGTTCGCTACGGCTGATCGGCCAGGAGGGCTTGCCGGGCGACCTGGTCAGCTCCTGGCGGCATGTCCCGCCGAGCACCGACATCACGCTGACCCGCGCGGTCATGCAGAACCGCGCCTACTTCTTCGGCAATCGCGATGACCGAGCCGCGGAGTTTCCCGCCAGCCGGGGCGTGCGAGGTCCGAACGAAGCCTCGGCGACGATCCCGATCGTGGATCGCGGCGAAGTCCTGGGTGTCGTGGGCCTGATGTGGGACCGCGTTCAGCAGTTCGACGACGTGCGGCGCAAATCACTCGAGAAAGTCGTGAAGCGGGCCGGTCCGCTTCTGCTGCGTAACGCCGCCGCGTCCGATCCTGAACTGGAGTGGCTCAACACGCTGCTACGCCTGCACTTGGACCCCTGGATGCTGATGGAGGCGGTCATCAGCAGTGACGGCCGCGTGCGGGACTTCGTCGTGCAGGACGCGGCCACCGGACAGTCCCACGAGTGGCTGGGCCGGCGCTTCCTGGAGCTGTGGCCGGCGCTGGCCGATTCGGCGATGTTCCACTCGCTGCGAACGCTCGTGCAGACCGGCGGCTCCTGGTCGACTCGGGTCGCGCAGGACTCCGAGTCACCGTGGGGAAGCACTGGCACGCAGCTGCGCGCTGTGCGGCTGGGTCAAAGACTGGCGCTGGTCTGGCGGCTGCCGGAGTCCGGCGACAGCCGCACCAGCAGCAAGGTCGCGCTGCCCGAGTTCTGAGTAGTTCCCATCACGGCCTCGGTAAGGCTGCGCGCGTAGCCCTGCGCTGTCCGCTTGCGCAGCGCCGTCGCGGAGGCCCGCAACGTGGAGAGTGCCTCGATGACGTCGCCACTGCCATCGATGAGCCCGTCGGTGTAGAACAGCAGGGAGTCGCCGGCCAGTAGTTGCCGGGAATAGACCGTCTCTGAGACCCCCGCGCCGAAGCCGATCCCCGGACCTTCCCCGTCGAGCCACTCGCTGGCGCCGTTCTCCCGCACCAACAGGGCCGGTGGGTGCCCGCCCCCCACGAGGTCGAACATCCCGGTAACCGGATCGATGACCGTGAGCATCAAGGACGCGTTCGGCATCGGCTGCTCGGTTTCCAAGGCGCCGACGGTGCGCGGAATCACGTCCACAAGAGAAGTGCCGGACATGACGTAGGACTGGCTGGTGTAGTGCACCTTCCAGGCGTCGCGCAGCGAGATCACGCCCTGCTCGAGGGCGTCGACGACACTGACGAGCACCCGGCCGTCCAGCATTCCGGTGACATGTACGAGGTCGCCGCCACCGGCCCAGCCGGACGTTGTGTGCGTGCTGTAAAGGTCGAACGTCAGACCCTCGAACGCCGGTAGTTCGGTGAAGGCGGGCGCCCCCATCGTGCGCAGCAGGGATTCCTGCTCGCCCTGCCGAACCGCCGACTCCAGCACCGCTCGCTGGTTCTCCGCGGCCTGCTCGATGGCGCTGACGTCCCGCAGGCTCAGGATCGTGCCGGCGTCGACCTTGGCCACCGTGTAACCGATCGGGACCCGCTGGCCTTTGCGAGTGATCGCCTCGCCGAGGACCGGCAGCGAGGCCGACTCGCCGGCGCCGTCCAGCCGGCAGCCTCCAGGGCATTCGGTGCCGTCGCTGAGAACATGCCCTAGGCCGTCGTGCAGCGATTGGCCCACCTCGGCCTGCGGAGCCAGGACCGTGAGGCCCTCGTTGCATTCAAGCAAAATCCCGGCCGAGTCGATGACGGCAAGGCCGTCGGGGACGCTGGCGAACAGGCTGGTCTGGGTGCGCTGGAACGACGAGATGCGCTTGAGGCGTTGGTCGATGGCCCAGCTCACCGACACGGCCAGCGCCGCCGCCAGAGCGGAGTTGGTGAACCGGATCTGTTTGTCGGCCATCGGCAGTATTGCCAGGACAGCCATAGCGGTCAGCACGGCGACGATGGCCAGAATCAGGGTGTGCCGCGGTGGCAGGTACAGCGCGAACGCGACCACGCTGATCCCCAGCGTCGGCGACAGCGGAAGGTGGAAGAGCAGCATCACTATGGCGATGAGAGCAAGAACGCCGATGCCGGCTGCAAGCAGCCTGTTCGCGCGTCGGTCGTCCACCAGAGCGTGCCCTTCCATTACTGCCGTTGCCCCGACGATACTCCGTTGGCGATCATCCGCAGTGGTTCCGTCGCCGGCCCGCTGAGCACGCTGCCGTCCGGCCCGAACCGGGATCCGTGCAACGGGCAGTCCCAGCTGTTCTCGGCATCGTTCCAGCGGACGATTCCACCGAGGTGCGTGCAGACCGCGCTACACACGCGGCGGACGCCATCCACCGTGCTCTCCGCCTCGGGCACGGGCAGGTCTCTGCGTACGGCGTTGCCGTCGGTCGCCAGCCGTGGCTCCAGCAGCCAGCCCTTCGCCAGGTGCGCGGCGACGTCGGCGTTCTGCACGACCAACTGCCGCCAGCCCGACAGCCCGGACGTGATCCGCGGCCGGTACAGCCGGCCCCATTCCGGCAGCTCGTCAGTGACGTACCCGGCGAGGATCTGGGCGGCGGCCGAACCGTTGGTGATGCCCCACTTACCGAAGCCCGTGGCCATGAGTACCCGCGGTGGACCCAGTGGTGAGGGCCCGACCTGGGGCAGTGAGTCGCTGCTGCGGAAGTCCTGCGCCGACCAGCGGTGGGTGAACTCCCGCACGCCGAACTGCTCGTGGGTCCAATCGGCCAGCCCTTGCAGATGCTGGGAGGCGGGCAACTTCTTGCCGACCGGGTGCCCGTGGCCGCCGACCAGCAGCAGTTCCTCTCCGCTGGGCGACAGCCCGGTCCGCAGCGAGTGAGTGGGTGAGTCCGCCGACAGATACATGCCCAGCGGCAACGGGGACTCGATCCGGCAGGCCATGGCGTACGAGCGCTGCGGCGTGGCGGTGGCGAACATCAGCGTGCGCAACGGGAAGGGCAGCAGGGTCGCCAGCACGATCCAGCGGGCGGTCGTGCTCAGCCCTTGCGTGCTCGTCGCCCGCAGCCGGCCTTCGTGACTGTCGATTCCGGTCACCCGGTAGGGCCAGGCGATGGGAACTGACATCGCAACGAGTTCTGCCTGCAGGGCCGCTAGGTACTGACTCGGGTTGATCTGCAGCTGATCACGCAGCCGGACTGCGGCTTCGGTGGCGAAGGGTAGTTCGGACGGTTCGGCCAGTTCCGCCGGCAGGCCAGCCTCGGCGAGGGCTTCCTGCTCCTGGAGCACCGCGTCGGCACCCTTTCGGGTCGTGGCGTAGGTCCAGGAGTCGCGGATCTGGGTGTCGACGCCGCCATCACAGGTGTCGCGGATCAGATCCTGTCCGCTGCGGTTGGCCATGACGTAGTGCCGGACTGCGTCGGTGCCGTGCTTGCGGCGAATGGTCCCACTCAGTGTTCCGTGCAGCAGCGTGGCTTTCGCCGTGGATCTGCTGGTGGTTCCCGATCCCGGCCTGCTGGCATCCACGACGGCCACGTCCACGCCGCGCCGGGCCAGCAGCAGGGCGGTGGTGAGCCCGACGATGCCGGCGCCGACCACCAGAACTTCGTGATCGTCGGCAAGGTGGTGCTCCGGATGGGAATTGCCGAGCACCGGGCCCCAGAAGGCCTCGGAGTGGTCGGGGATCGGGGGAGTTGTCACCGGTGGGTCGTACCCGATCTTGAGCGACCGAGTCCTGCGGGTATACGACAGGTCGCTGATGGGTACAGGGCCGCCATGACTGCAGAGCACCCTGCCCAGACGATCCCGTACCCGGGGTCCGAGGAGCAGATGGCGCAGCAGCCTCGCGATGAGATGCGCGACTATCGGGGCAGTGGATTGCTCGAGGGTCAGGTAGCTCTGGTGACCGGGGGCGACAGCGGCATCGGCCGGGCGGTCTGCGTCGCGTTCGCCAAGGAGGGCGCCGACGTCGCGATCGCCTACCTCGACGAAGACGAGGATGCCCGCAAGACCGCTGAGCTGGTCGAGGCGGCCGGTCGGCGTGCCGTGGTGATCCCCGGCGATCTGTCCGAGCACCGCCACCGTGCCGAGGTGGTCGAGAAGACTGTGGCCGAACTCGGCCGGCTCGACATTCTGGTCAACAACGCCGCCTTCCAGAGTCCGGTGGACAAGGTTGAGGACCTCACCCACGAGCAGTTCCAGCGGACGTTCGCCACCAACATCGAGGCCACCTTCTTCGTGACTCAAGCAGCGCTTGCCCACATGAAGGAAGGGTCCGCTGTCATCAACACCGCGTCCATCACGGGGCTCCAGGGGCACAAGACATTGCTCGACTATTCGGCGACCAAGGGGGCGATCATCACGCTCACCTACTCGCTGGCGCAGGCGTTGGTGGACCGGAACATCCGGGTCAACGCTGTCGCGCCGGGCCCGGTCTGGACCCCCCTGATCCCGGCCACCATGGACGAGGAACAGGTCAAGGGTTTCGGCACGGACACCCCGATGGGACGCGCGGCCCAGCCGGACGAGATCGCCCCGTCCTACGTGTTCTTCGCCAGCAACCGGCTCTCGTCGTACTACAGCGGCGAGGTGCTGGCACCGGTCGGCGGGCAGACCATGCCTGGCTGATCACACAGACTCCGCGGGGGTGGCGCACGTTCCCGCGGACCTCGGACGGATCCCCTGCCGTCCGCCGGCCGGGAGGAAGTGGCGGCTTCCTCCCGGCCCCCTTTTGTGCTCCGGCAACAACTCGCTCGCGGGTTTCGGTGTCTCACGTGCCATCTAACGTCGGGTTAGACACCGAAACCGCAGTTCCGAAAGGGGGATGGCCGGGCCCCCTTCGGTCAACTGCTGCTCTTACGAGTACGCCGAGAGTTGGCGATCTCCTTGTCCAGCTCCGCGACCTTCTGCTCCTTGCGGGCCGCGGTAGCCTTCTTGCTCGCGGCCTGCTCGGAGTCCTGCGCCTCGTTCAGGGCATCGGTGCGGCGCCGGTTGCGCTCGCCCTGCTGGGCAGATGCAGCCCGCTTGGCCACAGTGCGTTTACGCGCCTGCGTCGTCTTCTCAATCTCCTTCTCGCGGGCCTGCGCCCGCTGCTGAGCCTGCTGGGTCTGCTCGGCCGCGTCGCGCTCGGCCTGCTGCTGGGCTTGTCGCGCCGCTCGGACCTCCCGCTTCTCCTGGACCTGCGCCTCGGCTTGCACCTGCTCGGCTTGGGCACCTGTTGTGGCTGCCTCCTCCAGAGAGTGGGCGGCCGCCTGCCGGGACCGGCCCTGCCGCTGCAGGTCCTCGTTGCGCAGGACCCCGCCAGCGGTCTGCAGCACCGCGGCTTCGAACCGGCCGAAGAGCACCGACGGTGCCCACTGCCCATCCCGGTGACCTGTGAGGCGTTCGAGTGCGGTCAGCGGCAGCCGGGTTGTGGCCAGACCGCGGGCGAACGACTTGCCGACCAGCGTGCTCGGCTCTTGCTCGAAGGACTCCGCCCTGTCGGCCGCCAGCCGGGCCTGCAAGCCCAACTCGGCGCTGTGGCGCTGTGCCGCTTCCTTGCGCCGTTGCGCTGCCTGCACTTTCGCCTCGGCCTGCTGCATGGCACGGCGGGCGTCGGCCTGGGCCGCGTCTTGGGCGCGCCGGGTCGCAGCGGAGACGGCAGCCTCCTGCGCCGCTCCGTCTCGCTCAGCGCGGGCCATCTCCTCCTGCCGCTGCTTCTCGGCGATCAGTTCGGCCCGCTCAGAGGCAGCCTCGCGTTCTGCCTGTTCCGCCTCGGCCAGTTCCTGGCTCGCGGCGGCGCGCTCTTGCTCGATCCGCGCATCTGCGGCGACGTCGGCCCGTTGCTTGTGCAACTCGCCTTCCCGGGTGAGGTCGTCGCGCCCCGTGACGCTGCCGGCCAGCCGCTGTGCGGCCCCGGTCACGCGGTCGAGGGCTTCGCGTCCGAGGGACGTTGTGGAATCCATTTCTGGTTCAACTCCTTGCATGTTTGGTTGCTGCGCGCGTACCCGCGCGTGCGTTGTCCATTCGCGGATGTGAGCGATGCCACCCATGCGTATGTGGCAACTGCCGGGGGGTAAACCGCCCCAACGACAAGCGAAAGGAGACTCGACGTGGATTCCACAACCACGGACGAACAGTCCAAGATTCAGACCGCTAAGGAAGAAGCCGTTACGCAGGCGCGCTCCGTTGCAGAGACCGCCGGTGAGCAGACCAAGCAGGTAGCGTCCGACGTCGCCGACGAGGTGAAGAACCAAATCGGCGACCAGAAGGCGAAACTCGCGTCCAGCATCCGGGAGATCGGGGACGAACTCGAGCAGGCGGCGCAGGGCAGCACTGGAACTGTTGCCGGTATCGCCGGTCAGGCCGCAGACACAACGCGGCAGGTGTCGTCCTGGATCGAAAACCATGACGCTCGCGATGTCCTCGGCGAGATTGAGGACTTCGCGCGGCAGCGCCCCGTCGCTTTCGTGCTCGGGGCTGCTGCGTTGGGCTTCCTGGTGGGGCGGGTCACCCGCAGTGCGGTCTCATCGGCGCGCGACAACGCGAGTCCGACGATTGACATTCGCAAGCCCACCCAACCCGTGGCTGGCACGAGCATGCAACCGCATCTGACGGGCGAGCCGACGGACGAGGCAATTCTGGCTGGTCCGTCAGGTCCGCTGCAGAGTGGTTTCGAGGGCGGCAACGTCGAGGTCGGTGACGTGCTGCCCGGCGTGGACACCACGGTTGGCCGCGCGGAGGGGAACTCGCAGTGAGCACCCAACCGGAAGAAGGCGGCCCGTTGCGTGAGGATGACGGCCCGCTGAGCCAGCGAGCGCACGACGAGGAGTCGGCGTATCCGCAGAACGACCAGCCGTCTGGGGATCCGGACGCTGCCGAAGACCGCCGGGAAGGAGAGATGACATGACCGAGCAGGAGCGCGTGGATGTGCGGGAGACGCCGAGTGCGGAGCTGCCGCTGTCCCAGTTGATCTCCAACCTCACCGAGGACACCAGCACACTGTTCCGGCAGGAGGTGGCGCTGGCCCGCGCGGAGATCAAGCAGGAAGCGACCACGGCCGGTAAGGGGGTCGGGATGATGGCCGGCGCGGGAGCATTCGCCGCGGTTGCCATGATCCTCATCTCCTTTGCTGTCGCCGAAGGGTTGCAGCGGTGGTTGGACATCGACCTGGCGTGGTGTTACTTCATCGTCGCTGTGGTCTGGTTGATCGTCGCAGGTGTCCTGTTCTCGATGGGACGCAAGAAGTTGAGCGAAGTGAATCCGAAACCCGAGCGGACCGTGGACAGTCTGCGGGACGTCGCTGACACGTTGAAAGGACAGTCATGAGCAGTAACAGCCCGGAGGAGATCCAGGAGGACATCGACCGCACGCGCCAGGATCTGCGCGAGAACGTCGATGCCCTGCAGGAGAAGGTCAGCATCAAGGGCGCTGCCAACCGCAGCGCGGACAAGGTTAAGGAGTCCATGAGCAACGTCAAGGACACCATCATGGGCAAGGCCGATTCGGCCAAGGAGTCGGTCGCGTCCGCCGGGTCGGCGGGCCAGCTTCCCGACCGAGCCCGTCGCACTACGCAGGGCAACCCGCTGGCGGTGGGTCTGGGCGCCTTCGCGATCGGTTGGCTGGTCGGCTCACTGATTCCCGCTAGCCAGCGCGAGCGGGAAGCTGTCGAGAAGGTTGGGCCGGAATTGGCGGCCCCCGTGCAGGACGTGGTCAGCCACGCCCAGGAGAAGGGCAAGCAGGCTCTGCAGGAAGTGGCCGAAGAGGCCAAGGTCGGCGCTGCGCAGGTCAAGGAGTCAGTGCAGCAGTAGTTCGTGTGAAGCCCCCGGCCGCCACCGGGGGCTTTGCACTGTGCAGAACTGGTTGAGCGGCCGGTGCCGTCAACCACAAATGTCCACGACAGGCCGGTTGCTGAAGATTGGCGGCGGCATGTCCCGTGCCTTTGTGGTTGGCCCGAGCCAGTGCTCAACCACAAAGGTCCCCGCCTTCAGCCCAGCGCCTTCAGCAGCGCCGGTTCCCACGCTTCCAGGTCCTCCCCCTTCGCGCGTGGCAGTACCTCGAGTTCCAGCAGCCGTGGGTCCACATAGGAACTGCGTGCGATAGCGGGGGTGTTGCCGAGGTGTTCGGCAGCGTCCGCGATCGCTGCCTTCACATCGGCCCCCTCGCTCAACGTCGCCAGGGCACGCAAGCCCGCCTGCCATGTGCGGAAGTCCTTGGCCGTGCCCTGCACACCCACCTCGCTCAGGTAGGCGTTGATGTCCGCACTCGTCACGTCCTGCCAGCCGTCCTCGGTCCGGTAGGCCAGCAACTCCTCACCACCCCCGCGCCGCCGCAGCAACGTGCGGACGCACGCGAGCAGCGCTTCGTCCTCGATGGCGACCTCGTGATCCTTGCCCGACTTTCCGGTGAAGCACAGCCGCACCTGACCGCCGGTCGTGCTGGCGTGATCCCGGCGCAGCGTGGCCAGCCCGAAGCTGTCCGTGTAGCTCTCGGAGCCGATCCGGATGCCGCCCCGGTCGAGGATGCGGAAGGCCGCAGCCAGCGCCCGTTCCCGGGGCATGCCGTCGAGTTCCAGGTGCTGCGCCACCAGCTTGCGCGCCGCCGGCAGACTGCGGCCGAAGTCCAGCACCCGGTCGAACTTCTCCGCATCGCGCTTCTCCCGCCAGGCCGGGTGGTAGAGGTATTGGCGGCGCCCGGCGTCGTCGGTACCCACCACCTGGATGTGACCGTTGGGATGTGGGCAGATCCACACTTCGGTCCACGCCGGTGGGATGACGAGTTCCTTGCAGCGGGCGACATCATCGGGGGCCAGCCGACCACCGTCGGCATCCAGATACGCGAAACCCCGGCCGTGACGCCGCCGGGTCCAGCCGGGGCTGGCGGGATCGACGCGTCGCAGCCGGGGCATCGCCGGTTACGGTTGCGGGACGTTGATGTTGTCGGGCAGTTGGTCGCGCAGTTGCTGGACCTTCTGCTCGAGCCGGTTGACGGCCTGGTCGTCGTTGAGGAAGAACGTCACTCCCGCGGCCAGTAGGCCGGCGATGAGCAGCGCGATGACGGAGAGCACGAGACCGCCGGTAGCGACGCCCTTGCCCGTGACGCCGACTCGGCGGGCGTTGCGGATGCCGACGATGCCGAGAATGATCCCGATGATCGCCAGGACGATGCCCAGCGGTCCGACGATCACGGTGAGCACGCTGAGCAGCGCGGATACTCCGAACACCAACGCGAACGCAGCGGCCGCTGAGGTCTTGGCCGGCCGGACCCGTTCCTCGTAGACAGGTTCGGGATCGCGGATGACTTGCGGCGGGGGCTGGTTCGCGACGTAGGGACGTTGCGGATCGGGTTGGTAGGACATTTCTCGCCTCCTTGAGCGGAATCGGCGTTGTCTACCCGCCCGCGACCCGATCATGCCGCCGGTATGTGCCGCCTACCGCAGGGAAAACCTCAGGCATCCAAACCATTCAGGAGGACGCGTGACCGCCATTCCCCACACCGACCCTCAGAGCCAGGACGTGCTCGACCTACTCATGCAGGAGCACCGCGAAGTGGAGGCGCTGCTCGACCAGATCAGCCAGCCGGAGCAGAACCCGGACAGTCGGGACACAGCCGACCGTGTGATCGCGATGCTCGTTAAGCACTCGGTCGCCGAGGAGATGTACGTCTACCCGGTCATGGAGCAGTACCTCCCGAACGGCAAGCAGGACGTCGAGCACGACAAGCAGGAGCACCAGGAACTCGAGGAGTTGCTCAAGCAGCTTGAGGGTCTGGCTCCGGAGGAGGACGGCTTCGCGCAATGCGTGAGCAAGATTCAGGAGGTGCTCAACGACCATGTGCACGATGAAGAGGACGAGCAGTTTCCCAGGCTGCGGGAGGCCGTCCCTGCGGACACGCTCGTCGACTTGCGCGGCAAGGTCGAGATGGCCGAGAAGGTTGCCCCGACTCGCCCGCACCCAGAGGCTCCGCACAGCGAGCTGTTCCACAAGGTCGTGGGACCTGGCGTCGGCATGGTGGACCGGCTGCGCGACGCTTTGAGCGGTCGCGTCACCGAGTAGTGACCTCCGGGGCGGTCCCCGTCGGGTATGCCCTGGCGGGAATCGCGCTGTTATGTGCCGCGGTGCTGCCGCGGGTCCTGAGCCGGTTGCCGCTGTCGCCGGCGATCATCTTTGTGGGCGTGGGAATCGCGTCCGCGCTGATCCCCGGCACGCCGCGACTGTTGCCATCGGACGATCCGGTGCTCGTGGAACACCTCACCGAGGTATGCGTGATCGTGGCGCTGATGGGTGTCGGTCTGGCCTTGGACCGGCCGCTGTCCTGGCGCGGCTGGGCCAGCACGTGGCGGCTGCTGGGGATCGGGATGCCGCTGTTCATCGGACTTGGTGCGATAGCGGCATGGGGCTTGCTGGGAGTCGGAGTCGCCGTGGCCGTGCTGCTGGCCGCCTCGCTGGCCCCGACCGACCCGGTGCTCGCCTCGGATGTGCAGGTAGGGGAGCCCACTGACGATCCCGAGAGCGAGGACGATGTCAGGTTCTCCCTGACCTCCGAAGCCGGCTTGAATGACGGTCTCGCCTTCCCGTTCGTCTATGCCGCCATCCTGTTAACCGCCGGCGCTCTGGGACCGGGCTGGGTCGCTAGGGAGTTGCTCGGCAAGGTGGTGCTGGGGGTCGGGGTGGGTTGGGCGATCGGACAGGTTTTGGGCCGGCTCGCGTTCCGAGCGCCGACGGCGGCCTTGCGGTTTGCGGATTCTGCAGAGTCGGTGATGGCGCTGTCCGCGGTGTTTGTGGCGTATGGCGTCGCGGAATTGTGCGGTGGCTACGGATTCCTTGCGGTCTTCGTCGCCGCCGTCACGATCCGGGCCTGTGAACGCGGGCACGAGTACCACCGAGTCCTGCACGAGTTCATCGGACAGATCGAGCGGCTGCTGACTTTGGCGCTGCTGCTGGGTCTGGGTTACGCGGTGGGGTCTGGGTTGCTGGCGGCCCTCACCCCCGCTGGCGCCGCCTGGGCGATCGGAACGGTGCTTGTGCTGCGACCAGTGACGGCCTGGCTGTCGCTGCGCGGTTCGCCGATCGCACCGGTGGAGCAACGGACGATCGCCTTCTTCGGGGTGCGGGGCATCGGGACGTTCTACTACGTGGCGTTCGCTCTGGGGCACGCCGCGTTCCCGGACGCGGACTTCGTCTGGGCGACGACGGCGTGCGCCGTGTTGGCGTCGGTGGTGATCCACGGGGTCACCGCCTCACCGGTGCTGCGGACCTTGGACCGCAGGTTCGGGCGGCCGACGCCGGAGCCGGTCTAGCGGCCCCAGGCCCTTTCCCCAACTGCGAGCGATTCCGTCAACTGCGACCTGTAGGACTTGTCGCATCTGCCTGGTTGGGTCGCTGTTGGACTCCTCGGGGCCCCCGCCGCGGGTCATGGGCGTGGCCCGGGCGAATGCGGCACAGTAACTGGCATGAGTTCTGAACTGCAGTCGTTGTTCTTCGTGCTACTGGTGGCCGCGGCGTCGCCTATCGTGGCCAAGATTCTGCCCCGACTGCAGATTCCCGCTGTCGTGTTCATGATCATGGGAGGCATCGTCATCGGGCCGCAGGGCCTCGGCAAGGCGGTGGAGTCCGACGTCGACCTCTTGTCCACGCTGGGACTTTCCTTCCTCTTCCTGCTGGCCGGTTACGAACTCGACCTCGGGTTGATGCGGCAGGATCCAGGCAAGCTCGGGATCCGGGCCTGGCTGATCAGTGCTGTGATCTCGGTGGCAGTAACGGCGCTGCTCTACGAGGTCGGATTCGTGCAGGACTTCCTGGCCATTGCGGTCGCGCTGACGACCACAGCCCTCGGCACGCTGCTGCCCATCATGCGGGACGCCGGAATCCTGGAGAGCCGGATCGGTCCGTTCATCTTCGCCGCCGGGGCCGTGGGGGAATTCCTGCCGATCGTGGCCATGGCCTTGCTGCTCACGGGTTCCGGACCACTGTCTGGGGTCGTGGCACTTGTCGGCATGGCCGCGGCAACTGCCCTGGTGCTGTGGTTGATCCGGGTGGTGAAGCAGCGCGGTTGGGGGGACAGGCTGCAGTTGCCCGAGGAGTCCACCGGGCAGACCTCCTTGCGCTGGACGTTGGTGATCCTGGCCGGGCTCGTGCTGGTCGCCAACGACTTCGGACTGGACGTGGTGCTCGGAGCGTTCCTCGCCGGCGTCGTGCTGCGCCGCTGGGCCCCCACCCAGATTGACAACCTTGAGCGCAAGCTGGAGGCCGTGGGGTATGGCGTCTTCATCCCGATCTTCTTCGTGACGTCGGGCATGAAGCTGGACGTGGATTCCATCGTGGCCAACCCGCTACGGCTCGTGGTGTTCTTCGGATTGCTCTTCGCGGTCCGCGGGTTGCCGGCGCTGGTCGTCTACCGCGGTCACCTGAACTCGCTGGAACGCTGGCAAATGGTGTTCCTGACAGCCACGGGGCTGCCGCTGCTGGTGGCCCTGTCCGAAGTGGGGCTGGAGAGCGGACTGATGCTGCCGGAGAACGCCGCTGCGCTGGTGGGGGCCGGTGCGTTGAGCGTGCTGGTGTTCCCGCTGGTGGCGGTGGGGTTGCAGAGCAGAGTGCATCACGCTCCGGTTGCGGAAGGACGAGGACCCGTCACCAGATGATGATTTGGTGACGGCCACCCCGGAAGAGGTAGATCGAGTAGGCGAGCGCACCCAGCCCGATCAGGATGCCCATCGGCGTGGCAGTGACGAATGCCGCCAGTGCGATCACCACCCACAGAAGACCAACCCAGCTGAATCGCCAGGGGCTTTCCGGACCCGTTTCAGATTCCCATTGCGACATTTCTTCCTCCCGATCTCTCACGTTCCGAACGCATACCCAGGCCCGAGCTCGCTGAGATCCTTGTCGGGGTTCTCGGAGCAGTACTCGGTCATGGCGTCGATGACGTACTGCTGTTGCTCATCCGACGATTTCAGGGAGAACAGTCTGTTTCCCTGCAGCTCGTCCTGGTTGTTCTCAAGCCACCCATCGGCGAGTTCCTGCTGCTTGGAGCTGTCCGCCTTGTTGAAGTCGCTGCATGTGGTCGACACAGCACCACAACCGGTCAGAGGGGCGGCCAGCAACACCGCAGCTGCCATCAGAGCAATCTTCATGTCAGAGCCCCCTTCGTGAAATCCTCAGCGAGTCGCGTTGGCTGCCCCGTCTGCCGTCGGCGGCGGTGAAGAGCATCGCGACTCTCGCGGTCCATGAGTTGACCTTGACGTATCGATCCGTCCGGAGCGGTCCGCCAGATGTCCCCGTTCCTGGTGACACTGCCGATCGTGTCCCCCGTAACGGGGACACGGCCCGTTTGCCGGCAAGATCTACAAGTCGCGACACTTCCACTGGGGGAGGCAGCGACGTAGATCACTAACGGGGCAGCCGGAGGGTGGCCGGAAAGATGCGTCTCCTATGCTGATCGCTATGGGGGAGCGTCTACCACGCCTAGTTGTCGCCGGTTTGGCCGGAGTTCTGCTTTCGGGATGCGTGGCCTCGACGCCACCGGCACCTTCTGGAACCCCCGGCGGCGCCTCACCCAGTGAATCGCTGGTTCCCAGCGGTGCCCAGACCAACCGCGGCCAATTGCAGTGGACCAAGCGCATTCCCGGCGGGATCGGTCCCTTACGGGCGATCCGGACTTATGGCGACATCTACACCGTCGCGGGCCTGGCACCCGACAGCCAGACGCTGATGAAACAGACTGCCGGAACCTTGGAGAGTGGCAAGACGCTGAGCACGCTCGCCTACAGCGACGCCATCGGATTCCCCAGGACCGACCCCACGGGAACAGTCACGACCGGCATCCGCAGCCTCGGCGGGGTACAAGCCTGGGCGTGGGATACGCGCACTGGCACCAAGCGTTGGTCGCAGACAGTACCGGCGCAGGGTCCGCGACCGTTCGCGCTCGTGTCGGGCTACACGAGCAGCGACGTCCTTGTCCGGCCCAGTGCGCCGGATGCCGGGAACCGGCGGGAGACGGGCTTGGTAGCGCTGGATCAGAGCACTGGCCAAGAGCACTGGAGCACACCGGGGGAGTACCAGTGGCGCTCTGTGGATCCGGGCGAAGTCGTGGTCGCTACCTACCGCGAGGACAAGGATCGCGCCGGCGCCAGTGATCATGTCGCGTTTCTGGATCCCGCAGATGGCAGCATCATCACAACGTTCGCGTGGTATGACCGCCGCGCCGGTGACCGGGCTACGGGGTATGCCCTGTCCGGCAACGACGTGCTGCTGATGGGTGCTCACGATGACACCACTGAGGTCGACCTTGCGACCTACGACCGCAGTGGCCAGCAGCGCTGGCATGACGTGTGCGAGGGGGATCCCATCGTGGACGCAGAAGGCCAGTCGGTGGCCTGTCTGCACTCCGATGGCTCCCTGACGGTGCATGACATGGTCAGCGGCGAGGCCCTGTGGTCACGCAGTGCGGCGCAGATGCAAGGGACCGGACTCATCATCGGACTCGGTGGGGAAGGGCTTTTCTGGGGTGCTGCTGGCGCTGACGATGGTGCCGTGCTGGACTCCCGGACGGGGCAGCCGTACGTGATCCAGCCCCTGTGGGGTCCTGACTTGCGGCGCTGGTCCGGACAGGTCTACTTGGCGAGCACTGGAACGCAGTTGCAGGCTTACACCGGCTCCGGCACCCCGATCGGGACCCGGCCGAACCTGGCCCGCGCGCTGTTCATGACCCGGGACTGAGCCATCGACGCCCGCGACGCGTGCCGCGCGTCACTGCAGTCCCTGGCCGTCACTACGCTCACGTCGGTCTTCGTGGTCAGCGCGCTCTGGTTCCTGGCGGTTCCACCAGAAGGCTCGCAGCGCACAGGCATCTGGGCCGCGGCGCTGCTGATCGCAGCAGCTGGCCTGTGTGTAGCGGGTGCGCTCGCGGGCCATGCTCCCGTGACCGTCGTCGCTGCTGCTGTGGGCGCTGCTTGGTTCCTGGCGGGAGTGCAGAACATGGCGGGGCTGGAAGGGTGGTGGCCGGCTGCGGCGGCAGCGGCGTGCGGGTCACTGATCGCATGTGGCGTCGTGGTTCCGGTCGCGACGGCACTGCTGAGTAACGCGTTGATTCTGCTGGCCCTGGCGGTTCCCGCGTTCGGCACAGGGCAGGCCATCCAAACGAGTCCTCTGCTGGTTGGCTATCGCCTGCTGCCCCTGGCGGCCTTGGCCCTATTGGCGATT
>WBZT01000998.1_pt1 | contig 21641 bp, 19 predicted proteins | sample 5204241 | NCBI WGS metagenome assembly WBZT01 (sample SAMN12344358, study PRJNA552823) | activated sludge metagenome | biome: Activated sludge suspended growth; feature: Nitrification reactor; material: Wastewater; isolation source: activated sludge from nitrification reactor of wastewater...
CAAAAGTACAGTTACAATTGTGTGACAAAGGGTGACGATGAGGTGACGCACCCGCTGTTCCCTTTCAGCGTTTTACCTCCCCCCAGCCTATCGCCTTGCCAGACGCTCAAAATGAGAACCGCTGTTGGCTCCCCTGAGTGCTTGCTGCGGACGGCGGGTTGGTTCACGATGCCCGCACTCAAGCGCCATGAAATTCCGACTCAGTCGCGAGGGGACCATTCTCGGAGAATTCACGCTGGAGGAATTGCGCGCTGGCCGGGAGACCGGACAGTTCCTGGAAAACGATGTCGTTTGGCGGTCCGGCATGTCGCAATGGCAGGCGCTGGACGATTGTTTGCGCCAGCACGCACCACTGCCGCGCCTCGTCACACCACCGCCGATTCCGATCACGCCCGAGCAGCGTCGCAACCGGCTCGTCACGGTCGTGGCGGTGGCCCTGGGTTTGTTGATCGTGGGTGGCGTGGTGTTCGTCGGCATCAGCGTGGGGAAAATCATCCGCCGGGTTCAACAGTCGTCCGGCGCGGCCGGCCGGGGCGACGCGCTTGCTGCCGCCCGCCAACCCGTGGTGGTCGGTACGAACAGCACGACCGCCGCCGCGCAGCGGGCGCGGCATCGTGCATTCCGCGTCCGCCATTGGATCGAAGGCTACCAGCAGAACGCTGCGCGCAACGCGGCATGTGACGCCGAGGCGCTCCGATTTCTGGAGGGCTTCATTGACCAAGGCTACGGCGACGGAACTTCCACCAACGCGGTCAACACCCGCGAGCTGGCCGACAAGCTGGCGGGCCCGGGCGGCTGCGAGGATCCGCTCATCCTGGCAATTGCTGGCGTGGAGGCCTACGAAGTGCGGGAAGCCGCGCGCCGGCTCAACCTGGCAGTGAAGGCTTTGAATCATCGAGGCACAAAGCCTATCCCCGGTTCTACGCGCTCGTCCAACTGGCCGAGCGTCAGAGCAACCGACCCGATCTCGTCGCGCAGTCGGATGCCGCGGCGTTGGCGCAACTGCGCGCCTGCTTTCAGGACGGCAGCCTCGCGCCGGCGGACGACGAGGAGATCGCGGAAATCCTCGTGTTCGGTTGGGGCTTGGATTTTTTCAAGCGCAACGGCGCGGCCGTCCTCGCTGGCTTGCCGCCGACGGACGGCAAATCGCGCGAATGGCTGTCGCTGACGCTGGCCGGCCAGCATCACATCAACGAAGCCTGGCGGTTGCGCGGCGGAGGCTATGCCGGCACGGTCACGGCCGAGGGCTGGCGTGGCTTCAACACCGAACTCGCCGAGGCGAGCACCTGCCTGACCAAGGCTTGGAAGCTGCGGCCGGACCAGCCCATTGCCGCCTGCCGGATGATCTATGTCTCCATGGGCCTCGCCAGCATTACCGAAATGCGAGTGTGGTTTGACCGCACCATGGCAGCACAGCTTGATTACAGCCGGGCCTGGTCGGACCTGCGCTTCGGTTTGCGCGAGCGCTGGTACGGCGATGAACAGGCGATGCGCGCCTTTGGCGAAACGGCGCTGAACACTGGCCGCTTCGACACGGACGTGCCGCGCATTCTGTTCGATTCCGTCCGGGACATGGAATTGGATCTGAATCTCGCCCCGTGCTACCACCTCTACGGGCGTGCGGACATCTGGCCCTTGCTGCAACGCATGTATGAAGGCTACCTCGCCGAGCCGAAGCAGGCCGCGTGGCGCGACGGCTGGCGCAGCGCCTATGCCGTGGTGGCGCACCTGGCTGGGAAATACGACGTGGCCCGGCAGCAACTGGAGGCGCTCGACTGGCACCCGCACGCGCGGAATCTGCACGGCTGGGGCACGGATGTTTCACTAATGCCGCTTGAAGTGGCGGCGGCCAGCGGCCCCTTGGCGGCGGAGGTGTTGAAGACCGACGCCTTGCGTGACGAGGAAAAATTCAGCGAAGCCCTGGCCGCGTACCGCGAACTCGCCAAAGACCCGCGGGCCGATCAGCGCACGCGGGAGTTTTTCCGCCATCGCACTGCCGTGCTCGAAATCGAAACGCGGTTGCGCCGGGGCGAATGGGTGGATCTGCTGCCGCAGGCGGATGACGACCCCGCTTGGAACGCGCAACTGGGCGAATACCGCGTGTTGCCCGGAGGCGATCTGGAGGTCAAGTCCGGCAAGGAGGGCCACCTGATCATTTGCCGCGCGCGGGTGGGGGTCGCGTGGGAACTGCGCGGAGAATTCGAACTGGTGAGTTTCAGTGCACCCGGCTTCCAGGCGGGCGTGGTCATGGGCATGCCGGACTCGAGCGACGCCAACTGGTTTTCGTTCCGCATGAAGAACAACCTGCTCGACCGCAAGGTGGCCAGCTATGCCGAGGGCTGGACCCGCCGCGAACGGCGCGCGGAAGTTCCGGTCGAGACGAGCAGCCGGTTCGAACTGCAATTCAATGACGGCCTGCTCTCCGCCAGCGTCAACGGCCAGCGCAGTCACGAGCGCGCGAAGGCGCCGCCCCAAGTGACGTACTCGCCGCAGGAGTTTCTGGTCGGGCTGGGTGCCTTCAGCGACTCGAACGAAACCGCCCTTCGCTACCGGCGCGTGCAGTTGCGGCTGGTGGCGCCGGCGAATTCACCGGCCCGGAATTGAACCCGAGCCGGCGGCGGCTTCAACCCGTCGGCAGCCTGACGGTGAACGTGGTTCCCTTCGCCGCGTCGCTCGCGGCATGGATCTCCCCGCCGTGCGCCTGCACGATGGCTTTGCAGATGGCGAGGCCAAGTCCCGAACCACCGTCGCCGTTGGCGCGGGCCGGGTCCACGCGATAGAAGCGCTCAAAAACGCGCGGCAAATCCCCGGCGGGAATTCCCGGGCCCGTGTTGAACACCGTCAACACGGCGACGCCGCTTTCGTTTCGCGTGCTCACGCGCACTTCACCCCCGGGTTGATTGTAGTTCACGGCGTTCGTCAAAAGGTTGGCGATCACCTGGCCGATGCGCCCGGCATCACCTGTGCAGGACACCGGCAAAAGCTCTGAAGCAAGTGTCAGTTGCTTCGCCGCCACGAGCGGCTGGATCAGCGCCAAGGCCTCGCGCACCGTGGCGGCCAGATTGAAGGGCAGTTGCTTGAGCTGTTCCTGGCCGGCGTCGAAACGCGCGAGTTCCAGTAGCGACTCGATCAGGCGTTTCATTCGCACCGCGGCGCGCTCACAGGCCAGCAGCGTTTCGCGATAGTCCGCGCCGGACCGTTCCTTGTTCAGCGTGCTCTGCACCTGCGTCAGGATCACGGAAACGGGCGTGCGTAGTTCGTGCGCGGCGTCCGAGGTGAACTGTTGCTGCTGCGCGAAGGCGGCCTCGAGGCGGGCGAAGGTGGAATTCAAAACCGTGGTCAACTGGCCGAGCTCGCTTTCGGTTTCCGAGGGGTTGATGCGCCGGGCCAGATCGCCTGCCGCGATTTCCTGTGCGGCCTGGCTGATTTCCGCGATGGGCCGCAACGCGCGGTTGGCCAGCCACCAGCCGACGGCGCCACCGGTCGCGACAATGCCGCAGCCGATCAACCCCAGCGCCACGGCCAGCTGGCGCAATTGCGCCAGCGCGGGTGTGAGCGGCGCGCCGACCAGCACGCAAGTACCGCTCGGGACCACGTGCAGCAATTCGCGAAACTCGCCGCGCGTGCGGAACTGCCGTCCGCCCTTCACGCCTCCGGGATGCGGGCAAGCGAGGTCAGCCGGCGCGTTCGTGGACGCGGCGAAACGCAGACCGTCGGGATTCCATGCGACGTAATACGCTTTGCCGGAATTGAACGGCACTGGCTCGCGCTCGCGTCCCGGCGGTGGGCCACCCCGGAAAAGCCGCTCCTCCGGGGGCGGCCCGCCCAATTCTGGTGGCAGCGGCCGGCGGCCACGCTCGCCGGGGCCGGGTTCACCGAAGTCGCGCCCGCCGGGTGGAGCCAGCCGGGGCCGCAGCGGAATCATGAGTTCGTCCAGATCGTCGTCGAGCGCGTCCAGGCGCACGCGCCGCTCGAAGGCATAAAACCCCGTCATCAGGCCGGCGACCAGGCACACGAGCAGGAACCCGTGCCAGGCCTGCAACCGCCATTTGATCGAGTGGAGGATCATCGCGGGAAATGACGAAGGACGAAGCACGAATGACGAAACGTGTGCCCGCCCGCGTGCGCACGCAGGAGCGTCATGGAGTTTTTGTCCTTCGTCATTCGGGATTTATTATTCAATGCAGTAGCCATGTCCCCGCCGCGTGGTGATGAACTCCGCGCCGAGTTTCTTGCGGACGTTTGAGACGTGAACGTCGAGCAGGTTGGAGAGCGTGGAGTCATTTTCGTCAAACAGATGCTCGTAAAGTTGCGTGCGCGTGACGACTTCGCCGCGATGCAGCGCCAGGAATTCCACCAGGGCATATTCGCGGGCGGTGAGTTCCACCGGTCTGTCTTTTAGCGAAACCGTTCTTGCCGCCAGATCCAGCCGCACCTCACCGAGTTCGATTTCCTTCGTCGTCTGATTGGTGGTCCGCCGGATGAGCGCGCGCAGCCGGGCCAGCAGTTCCGGCAAATCGAACGGCTTCACCACGTAATCGTCTGCGCCGGTATCCAGGCCCTTCACGCGATCGCGCGATTGATCGCGCGCGGTGAGCATGAGCACCGGCGTCTTCTTCGACTTCCGCAACCGGGCCAGCACCGTCCAGCCGTCCAGCTTGGGCAGCATCACGTCCAGCACGATGGCGTCGTAGTCGGTGCTCTCCGCGTTGAACAGCCCGTCCTCGCCGTTGTCGGCCGTGTCCACGGCGTAGCCCTCGTCACGCAACGCCCGCGCCAGGCCGCTGCGCAAGTCCGGTTCGTCTTCCACGATGAGGATTCTCATGGCTGTGCCGCGCTGATTTATCACGAATCGCGGCCGGCGTCACCCTCGCACACCGGACCTTAAGCGGAGATGAAGGAAACGCCATAGTGCAAACACCAAACTCCAAACACCAAAATTCAAGCGTCCTTCACGAGAGCTTAAGGTTGCGCCTGCTAGAGTCGCCGCGTGATGAATGACGTTGCGACCGATCAACCGAGTCCGACGACCCGCCCTTCTCCGCGCGCGTGCTGGATGGTGGTGGACGACGACGAAGGCGTCCTCCACTTCCTGGCGAGCCTGCTCGAATCGCTTGGCGTGGCTGAGGTCCACCGTTTTCAAAACGGCGACGAAGCGTTGGCGGCCTTCCATCGCGCGCCAGAGCGATTTCAATTCGTGGTTACCGACCTGGAAATGCCGGGCATGAACGGTCTCGAACTGTGCCGCCGGCTGCGCGCGGTGGCGCCGGAGTTGAAGGTCGTGCTGGCCACCGGCTGCGCGACGGTGTGCGAGACTGGCGCCGGCCGCTGCGGGTTCTTCGGCTTGCTGGCCAAGCCGTTCACCGCCGCCGCGCTCTGGCGGATGGTCGAGGCGGCGGGCGTGCTGCATCGCCCCGGGTCCAACGCGCGCAATTGAGGCGAGCATTTGGCCGCCCTTGCGCCGGCGATTCGGCGCAAGGACGGCTCCACAAGAAAGGTAAAATGAAAATCGAAACTAAAGTAATGATTGGGCTGCTGGCGCTCGGAGCGTCGGCGTGGATGTTGATGGCGCAAGGCGTTGGTGAAACGCCGCGCGAGGCCGGCCGGCCCCCGCGCCGGGAAGGCCCGCCTGGCGGGGGGCCGGAGGGGCACCATCCGCCGCCACCCGTGATCGCCGTGCTGGATGCGAATCGCGATGGGGTGATTGACACCAAGGAAATCGCCAACGCCAGCCAGGCCCTACTGAAGCTGGATGCGAATGGCGACGGTAAACTGACCCGTGACGAACTGCGCCCGCCGCCGCCACCAGACGACGAAGGCGCTCCGCCGCCGTTCGGCCCGCCGGGGAGTCGTTGAGCCACTCCGCAACCGGATGTTGCTCGACCGGGCGACATCCAGTTTCATCTCCGGTGGCGGTGCAGAATTCTCAGAGCTATTTTTGCGAATATGAACATTACGATATTGGCGTTGCCGGGAGTCTTGGCGGTTTGTCTGAGTGCGTCCGCTCAACCGCTCGATGACCGCCCCACGTCGGCGACGACAACGCTCGGTGGCAGTCAGGTCAGGATCACCGTGTCCGGCGGCCAGCGGCTCGTCGTGGCGAATGGCCTGCCCGATCACACCACGGGACAATTTCCCGGTCCCGGCAATCCGAATCGCATTTCGGCGCAAACCTACAACTTTCATCTGCCCGTGAACCCGAGGACGAACGCCGCCCCACGCGATGCCCGCGGCGCGTGGTTCGGCGTGGCGTTGAACGGCGTGCCGTTCGAGCCGGGCACGGCGGAATTCTGGAACAACCAGCGCGAGTGGTGCTACGAGGCGAAATCCGGATTCATTGATCTGGGCCTCGATCAGAACAATGCGCACGTGCAACCCACCGGTGCGTATCACTATCACGGCCTGCCCGCCGGCCTGATGCAGAAGCTCGGCGGCGACGGAACAAAGATGCTGCTCGTGGGTTGGGCGGCGGACGGGTTTCCCATTTACACCAGCCGCGCCCACAGTGTCGCGACGAGTGCCGCCAGCTCGCTCAAGCAGATGCGGTCAAGCTGGCAGTTGAAAAAGGGGGAACGCACCGGCGGTCCAGGCGGACAGCCGGATGGCAAGTTCGCCGCCGATTACGAATTTGTGAAAGGCAGCGGCGACCTGGACGAGTGCAACGGGCGCTTCGGCGTGACACCGGAATTTCCCCAAGGCACGTACTACTACTGCATCACGGAAGAATTTCCCCAACTGGCGCGCGCCTGGCGCGGGACACCCGACGCCAGCTTCTTCAAGCGCGGACCCGGGCCGGCCGGCCGGCCCGGAGGTGGCCGGCCCCGACAATTCGGCGCGCCGCCGCCATTGCCGGTTCGCCCGTGATCAAGCGGCCCGCAGTGCAATCCGCACTTCCAGGCCGTGCGGCTGGCGATTGAGCGCGGCGACCGAACCATCGCAAGCCTCGACGCAGGTCCGCACAATGGCCAGACCCAAACCCACGCCGCCCGTCTCGCGGCTGCGCGATTCCTCCACGCGATAAAACGGATCGAAAATTTTCTGGAGCGCCTCGTCGGGCACGCCCGGGCCTTCGTCGCTGACCGCCACGATTACGTTCGCGTCCTCGCGCGTGGCAGTCACCCGCACGGGACCGGCATCGCTGGCGTAGCGGAGCGCGTTGCGCACGAGATTGGCTAGCGCGCGCGCGAGCAGCTCCGGTTCGGCCATCACCTGAAGCTGCGGGTCCACGTTGACTTCAATCGCGCCGCCGGCTTTCCCCTCGCGCTCCGCCACGCGGGCGGCGAGTTCGGCCAGGGCCACGGCTTGCAGCGACGTCGGTTGCTTGCGCAGGCCCGCTTTGGAAAAGGAAAGCAGTTCGTTCACCAGCGCAGAAATGTGCTGCAACTCCTCGCGCACGTCGTTGACGTAGGGTTTCTGTTTCTCGTCGGCGCGCTGCTCCAGAATACCGAGCGCCATCTGCATCCGCGCGATGGGCGCGCATAGCTCGTGCGCCGTGTCGCCGAGAAATCGCTTTTGGCCGGTGACGAAGCCCGCCAGCCGCGCGGCCATGCGATTCACGGCGGCGGCGAGCGCGCCGAGTTCGTCCCGCCGCCGCTCGGGCACACGAGCCTCGAAGCGGCCTTCGGCGATCTCGCCGGTGGCGCGCGTGAGTTGCGCCAGCGCGCGCGTGATGCCGCGCACGAGCGGCAGCCAGAAGAGGACGGACAACACGATCACAGCGGCGGCGGCGAGCAGCCAGGGCGTGTAATCCACGAACAAACCGCCGCCGCGAATCGAAGGCGAAACCGCCAGCAACGTGAAGCGGCCTTGCAGGCGTTGCCCGTCGAGTGGCGGGAGCGGTACGCCCACCCAATAGCGCGTCGGTGCTGTCGAGCGCGTCATGAAACGGGGCCGGTTCTGCGGCAGACCCGGTGCGCCGAAACGCGGCCGCAGCGGCGGGTTCGGCTGATCAACCGCGCGCGGCGCCGGGCGTGGCAAGGGTGGTGCCTCGGCGGGCTCGGCTTCGCGGCGTCGGAATTCAACCTCGGCTGCCGCGTGATCCAGGCGTTGCCGCTGAGGATTCAGCGACTGGCCCCGCGGCAACTCCGGCGAAGCCTGGGGCAACGGGTTGGCGGACGGGTCCAGCGGAGCGTTCGGTGCGTTCGGGCCGCGTTGCAGCGGAAGATTGGGCCGTTCACGCAGGCGCTCGATGACCTCGACCGGGAAATCGAGTTTCTCGCCCGCAAGGAATCCGCCGTCGGGCCGGAACAGCGCGAGTTGAACACCGTAGCCTTCACCGAAGCGCCGGAGGATTTCGTCCCACTCCTCGCGCGGGCGCGCGGCGAGTTCGGCGGCGAGCACATTGGCAAAGCCCTGCATCCGCTCGCCGCCGCGTCCCGCGATCAGCAAGTCGAGGCCGAAGCGCAATTGCACCCGCAGCACGAGAAACGCGAGCAACCCGAGCAGCAGCAGGTTCAGAAAGAACCAGAGCAGGATTTTGGCGGAGAGCGGGAAACGGGCTTTCATTCGTCCGGATTGATCAGCATGTAACCGGCGGAACGCAGCGTGCGGATGTAGCGCGGCGTCTTCGGATCGTCGCCGAGTTTCTTGCGCAGGCTGGAAATGTGGACGTCAATGCTCCGGTCGAAGACGTCGTAATCGCGCTCACGGATTTCCTCCAGCAAGGTCTCGCGGGTTTTCACGCGGCCCCGCGCGCGGGCCAGGCTGGCGAGCAGATCGAATTCCACCGGCGTGAGCGGCAACGGTTCATCCCCCAGAACCGCTGTGCGCGTGTTCGGGTTCACGCGCAACGCGCCCACGACCAGTTCCGGTTCGCCGTCTTCGCTGGATGCCGCAGCTCCACGCACGGATCGGCGGGTGACGGCGCGCAATCGGGCCAGGAGTTCGCGGGTGGAAAACGTTTTGGGCAGGTAATCGTCCGCGCCAATCTCCAGGCCGACGATACGGTCCGCTTCCTCGCCGCGCGCGGTGAGCATGAGCACCGGCACGTCGCACTTGGCGCGGATGCGTTTGAGCACCTCGAAGCCATCCAGCCCCGGCAGCATGAGATCAAGGATCACCGCGTGCCACGGCTCGACGGTGGCGCGTTCCACGCCGTCCGGGCCGGTGTGGACCGCCGCGACCTCATAGCCCAGCGGTTCGAGATAATCCCCGATGAGCCGGCAGAGCTTTTTGTCGTCGTCGATCACCAGCACCCGGGCTCGGTCGCTGGGATTCGCGGAACTGGACGGCGTTGGCTTCATCGCGGGGTCAGTTTAACAGAACCCTGCGGGGCATTCCGAACTTTTACATTCGCTTAACAATTATCCCGGCCCGGCCAAACACCCGCTTAACACTCCGCCGGTCTATAGCTCCAATGCCGCGCTGGCCGCGGCGAACGGGAAAGAGTAAAAACATGAAAACACTATTCCTCGCCCTGCTGGTGGGACTGGCGCTGTTGGCGTCGGGTATGACCAAAGTTTTGGAGGCGGTTTCCCGCCTGGCCACGGATCGTCGCGTGGAGATTCGCGCGGCCATGAATTCCGGCGACGCGCGCGCCGCATCGGGCGGCGAAGAAGCCAGCGACGAACGGTAAGCGCTCCCAAGCCGTGAAAGTTCAAACTTTACACTGGCTTTACAAAAATGATCGCCCGCCCACACACTCCCTTAACTTGCCTGATGTCTGTTACTGATGAAGCCCGAGCACGGTGCAAGGGCGCAAAAGAGAAAGCGAACAAAATGAAAAACTACACAGCCCTCCTCACGGCGATGGTGCTCGCGGCGCCGGCCACGAGCCTGCTCGCCCAAGACCAGGACGCCGACCAACCCCAACCTCCGCGCCGCCCGCGCTTCGAGCAGCGGGATGATCGCGGCCCCGCCGGCCCGCGCGACGGTCAGCAACGCGAAGGCAGCCCGCGCGTCCGGCGACCGCAATTCGATGGTCAGGGACCGGACGCGCCGAAACCGCCCCTGCCGCCGGTGATTGGCGTCCTCGACGCGAACCACGACGGCGTGATTGATGAAACGGAAATTGCCAACGCTCCCGCGGCGCTGAAGAAACTCGACAAGAACGACGACGGCAAACTCACCCGCGAAGAACTGCGGCCCCTGCCGCCGCAGGGAATGCCGCGCGAAGGCGGCCCGGGACCGAATGGTCCGAACGGCCCGCGGCGTCAGCCCCGCTCGAACTTCCGCGGCGGCGAGGGCCACGGGAATGGCCCGTTGCCCGGTGACGCGCCGGAAGCGCCACGCCGCCCGCGCCCGCCGCAAGGCGAGCAGGAATAATCGGATTCAGACTTGAAGCGGCCCTCCGTCCGTCCGGCGGAGGGCCGTTCGTTTTCAGATCACTTGAGTCCCTTGAGAAATTCGTCGGCGCTCGCAATCGAAGTATTCATGTCCGCAATGAGCCGGGCGATTTCGCTTTGGATGCCGGCGCTCTCGCCCGACAACGAAGAGATGGCGGCGGCGTTGAGCGTGTGCTTCAGCGCCAGCACGTAATCATGGAACTTCGCCAGCACCGGCGGCATGGTGGCCTCGGCCTTCTTGAGCGCGGTGATCATTTCGTCGTAACGCTCGCGCGTGGCGCTGAGTTGTCGGCGGCTGTTGGCGCGGAGGGAATCCGTGCCGATCTGCTTGAGTTCCTTCTCCCACTCGGTGAATAAATCTTCAGCGACGCCTTCGACGTCCTTGATCCGCTTCTTCACGGCGTCGGCGCGCTTCACGCAGTCATCGTAATCGCCCTGCAACTGGCGGTAACGGGCTTCGAGTTTACCCCCGTCGAACTTGGTGAGTTCCTTCAGCCGTGTGAGCGCGTCCTTGAATTCCACCGTGGCTTCCTTCTGCTCGTCGCGCGCGGCGGTGACGAATTTCTTGAGCAGGTCGCGCTTGTAAACCCCGAAGGTCTCATACGCGCCGTAATAGACGCTGCTGCAGGAAGTGAGCGTGAGGAGGAGCAGGGTCAACCACGGCAACCGGAGGAGCGAGCGTTTCATGGGGCAAGAGTTAACCGTCCGCGTGCCGGGCGTCAAACTTTCGGAGCATCGGATAGTCGGTCCAGTTGGGGGGCGTGCGTGCGCGCGAGCCGGCTCGCCAGGACCTCATCGAGCGAACCTGTAACCAGTACCGATACCGGGCCGCGAATGGCTGCACGGAAAGTCCGGCGTTTTCGCTCGCACACCAACCCGGACGCCTGACCGAATCACGATGCGGTTTCGCAGATCACTTCGCTTCCACCTTTTGCTTCAGATTGCCGAGGCCCTCCTCGAAATCTGGGCCGATCATTTTGTCCATGAGCAGGCTGAAGTAACGGTCCACCGGATTGCGGCTCACGTTGCCGTCCATGCCCCACGTCACTTTCGTGCCGGCTTCGACTGCTTCGAAGGCGAGGGTGCCAGTGCTGAGATATTTGCCGTGGTCGAAACTCAAATCGAACTTCACCCCCTTGGTGGGATCCGACGCCGTGAGTTTCATCGAACCTTCGCCCATGTTTTTCGCGTCCCACTTGCTGATTGCGCCCACGCCTTCCTCCGGCCCCGCGTAAGCGTACACCAGCGTGGGATCCTTCGCCGTGGTCCAGGCGGACCACTCGGGCCATTTTTTCAGGTTATTGATCCACGGATGAATCGCCTCCGGCTTGGCGGCGATGACGAGGCTGCGCTCGGCGTGATAGGTCGAGGGCAGAAATTGCGAAACGATGACGAGCAGCAGCAGGAAGGCGGCAGCGGCAAGCAGAAGTTTCTTCAGGATTTTCATGATGGTGACGCGGCGATTGAACTACTTCAGGAACGCATCGTAAAGGAGTTTTCCCGTCAGGCCGAGCACGACGGCGATGAAGAGCGGGCGGATGATCTTCGTGCCGCGGCGCATCACGAGTTTGCTGCCGAACCGCGCCCCCAGCAACTGGCCCAGGCCCATCGCCGCACCCGCCGCGTAATCCACGCGCCCCGCCCACGCGAACAACGCGAACGAACAGAGGTTGCTGGCGAAGTTGTACACCTTCGTCGCCGCGATGGCCTGGGTGAGTTGGAGCCCTAGGGCCATCACGAACGCCATCGTCCAGAACGTGCCCGTGCCCGGACCGAAAAAACCGTCGTAGAAACCAATTGTCAGGCCGAACAGCACGTCGAACCGCGTGCGGGACAGCTTGGGCGGGTACGAGTGTTCGCCGAGATGCGGGCGGGTGATGGTGTAAAACGCGACGGCCAGCAGAAGCAGGGGCGCGGCGACTTTGAGGAAATGCGCGCCGACGCGCTGCACCACCAGTGTGCCCAGCGCCGCCCCGAGCAGGGTCAGCAGGAATCCGCGCCCGCACTCGCGCAAGTTCACCGCGCCGGCGTGCGCGTAATGGCCCGCCGCGCTGGCCGAGCCGAAGCACGCCTGCATCTTGTTCGTGCCGAAGGCGAGTTGGGGGTCCGGGATCAGATTCAACATCACCGGCAGCGTGATCAACCCGCCGCCGCCCGCGATGGAATCCACGAAACCTGCCGCGAGGCCGGTGGTAAACAGAAGCGGAATTTTCCAGGCGTCAATCATGCTGTTTGCGTGCGGTGGCCAGCCCGGTCACACAAACGACCAGCGCGCTCAACGAAATCGCCACGCCGATTTGCAACGGCCGATCCACGTAGTCGAGCCGGACGCGATGTCTCCCGGGGGGAATCTCCACGGCCTGAAACGCAAGGTTGGCGCGCAGCAGCGTTGCGGGTTGGTCGTCCACGAACGCACGCCAACGATGGTAGTAGGTTTGTGCCACCGAAACCAGCGCCGCATCCGCGACCTCGACTTCGCATTCGATGCGTTCGCGCTCCACGTGCCAGCCGAGAAATCGCGCGGTGGTGGCGTTCGTCACGGAAATCCGGCCGCGCGCCTCGGCTGGCAGGAGGATGTTCTTGTGCGGGTCGAAGTCGGAGAGCAACAGCACGCGCAGCGCGTTGGTATCCGCCACGAACGCCGGTAGCCGACCCGCGTCGAGGAACGGCAGCCAGTTCGTCCGGCTGCGCCACTCAGAAAAATTCTCCGGCGCGGACACCTGCGAGACGCCAAGGAAATCAAGCATCGCGGTGGCGGTGTGGTTCGTGGCGCCGTAAAGCGCCGACATCAGCTCGCCGATCGCGCGCGGGTAAAGTGAGAAGAAGCCGTTCACCTTGGGCAGATCGTCAAGCAGGTTGCAGTTCGCGAACAAGCCCAGCCGCTTGGCAATCAAGTTGTCGGTGGGCAGGCGCGTGGTGACTTGGGTGAAGCGCAAATCCGCCAGTGGCGACACCAGGGCGCGTGATTCGCCCAGCGCCGGTTGCGGCTGCAACTCCAGCTTCGCGCGGGCAAGCCCCGGTTCATAAATCCACGGCGCGACGGTGGGATTCTGCGTCGGCTCGTGGTTGAACACATCCAGCCAGGCGACGAGCAGCAGGGTGATCGGTGCGAAGCGAAACCGCGCGTTCGGTCGCGTGAGCGTGAGCAGCAGCAGGACGCTCGCGGTCAAAAACCCGACGCGCGCCAGGCCATTGAGCAGCGTCGCTTGCGGGTCGTCCCCCGGCAGTGGAAACCTCCAGGCCCACCAGAGAATGCCGGTGATGAGGAGCAAAATCACGGCGCCCGGGCCGACCACGACAGGGATTGGCCGCGGTTCACTGGTGCGGAGATGGGCGAGGCCGAAGGCCGCGAGTTGCGGCACGAGAAACGCAACGACAATGAGGAATTTCACCGGGTAGGTCATCAACGCGAGTTGCGGCACCGCATGGCGCAAGGCCCGGACGATGACGAATTGATCACCAAGCGCGAAGAGCAAGGCGAGCGCAGCCGCGCCACCGAGCAGCCAGACCCGCCGATCGCGCCCGCGCCAGAGGGCGAACAAGGCGAGGAGCGTCGCCGCCATGCCGAGATAGTAGGACGAGGTCCAGGCCTGATCGTGCTGGAAGAACACGCCCATGTTCCAGATGCGGCCAAACGCCATCGGGACGAAGAAATTCGCCCAACCCCGCAACGGCAAAGCCCAGTGCGAGTCGGCGTAGCCGGTGTCGCGCTGCGAATGCGCGGCAAGATCGAGGAAGGGGAGGAGTTGCGCCGCCGCAAGCGCGGCGACCAAGCACACCAGCAACGGCAAGCGCCACGCGTGTTTCCTGGGTTGCCCGCCACGAAACAAATCCACCAGCCACAGCACAGCCAGCAGCAACCAGGTGAACAGAATCGTCTCCGGCCCGCCCCCGAGCATCTGCATCGCGCCGGCCAGCGCAGCCAGAAAAATCATGTTGCCACCTTCGCGCCACGCGCGTTCGGCCAGCAGCACGACCCACGGCATCCACGCGAACGTGGCGATGTGACTGGGCCACATGAGCAGGTTCAGCGTGAAACCGTTGAAGGCAAACGCCACGCCCGCGAAGGCTGCGGCAAAGTCGCTGCCGGTCCAGCGCCGCGCCAGAAAATACGCGCCGAAGCCAGCAAACCAAAGATGCAGCAGGCAGAAAAAACTCAGCGACCAGGTCAGCGGCAGCAGCAGATAGATTAACGCCGGCGGATAGAGCGGCATGGTGTTCCATTGCGCGAGGAACGGAATGCCGCAGTCGTTGAGCGGATTCCACAGCGGGATTTCGCCATGCCAGAAAGCCTCGCGCTGGAAATGCGCGAGCGGATACGCGAAGAAGCCGTAATCGCGGACGACGAACGTCTGCAATCCGAGCAGCACCTGTGGGAACGCGGCGAAGATCAGCAACGCCAGCAGCGAGGCGAAGCGCCCCGGCGAGAACCAATCCGCGCCGGCGGTGCCCGGCGCGCCGGCTGACAATGCTCCCCCGTTGGCGGATGAGTTCACGCGCGGAGGTTAGATGCGGAGTGGCGAGTCTGTCCACTGGCTTCGCGGGTCCGCTGCCCTCCCGGTGATTCTGGCAAATTCTCCGATCACAACTTGTCAAGTCGTGACTTGACAAGTTGTTCCTCGCGGAGTTTCCTGCTCCCGCCATGAGCGAGGACTTCGTTGGTCGCGGAAAAGAACTGGCCCTGCTGGAAAAGGCCTGGCAGGCGGAGGGCGGGGCTTTCATCCCCGTCTATGGCCGCCGCCGGGTGGGCAAGAGCGAATTGCTCGTCAAGTTTCTGACCGGCAAGCCGGCCATTTACGTCACCGGCAAGGTCGCGCCCGCGGAGTTGCAGTTGCGCGAGTTTCTTCGCGCGGCGGCCACGGCGCTGCGCGAACCGTTGCTGGCCGAACATCCCGTCGCCGACTGGCCGGCGGCGTTCCGCATGATCGAGGAACGCTGGAAGGGGCCGCAAAAGCTGATTCTGGCGCTGGATGAGTTTCAATGGATGGCCGCGGCCAGTCCGGAACTCCCGTCCGTGTTGCAGGAGTGCTGGGACCGCCGCTGGCGGAAGGGGCGCATCCTGCTCATCCTGTGCGGCTCGTATTTGGGTTTCATGGAGCGCGAAGTGTTGGGCAAGAAAAGCCCGCTCTTTGGCCGCCGCACGGCGCAGATTCTCCTGCGCCCGTTCGGCTATCGCGAGGCCGCCGAGTTTCATCCGCATTGGTCGCGCCCGAACCAGGCGGAAGCCTACTTCATCTGCGGCGGGCTGCCGTTCTACCTGCGCTGTTTTTCCCCGGCGCTCTCCATTGAGCAGAACCTGGCGACCGCGGTGTTCGACGAACTCGGCCTGCTGTTTCGCGAACCGGAATTTCTCCTCCGCGAGGAACTGCGCGAAGTCTCCACCTACAACGCCATTCTCCTGGCGCTCGCCACCGGCAGTCCGACCAACACCGAAATCTCGAAAGCCACCGGCATCGGCGACCGCGCGTTGCATTATTACCTCAGCACGCTGGTTGAACTCGGCTATGTGCAACGCCGTTTCCCCCTCACCGGCGCGCAACCCACCGCGCGGCAGGTCCGTTACTCGCTGGAAGACCCGCTGCTGCGCTTCTGGTTTCGCTTTGTGTATCCGAACCTGAGCCTCATTGCTCGGCTCGGCTCGGCGCAGGCGGTGCGCGAACTCGTCTTACCGGAACTGGAAGCTTACTTCGGCCACGGCTTCGAGCGGCTCTGCCGCGAGGCCCTGCCCGCGCTCTACGCGCGCGAAGGCATCCGCGCCGGCTTCGAGGTCGGCGAGTATTGGGACAAGGACACGCAGATTGACGTGGTGGGACTGCGGCAGGATCGCTGGACCGATCTCGGGGAGTGCAAGTGGGGCCGGGTGAATTCCGTGGCGGCGTTGCGGACGGAACTGCGGGAGCGGCTACCGCGCTTTCCCAACCCTCGCCAGGCCACGCTGGGCCTCCGTTACTTCACCCGCCAACGGATGCGCGTGACGCCGGACGCTGCCAGCCACGAACGCTGGCATTGCTTGGAGGAGTTGTACGAACTGGAGTGAACCTGAATAACCGTGGGCGACAGCCCGCCGTGAAATGGACAAACCACATTCGACCCCCGACGAGGGCGAACCCAAATCGCCGCTTGTCTTGTGGGTTTCACCCACGGCTATTCACGTCCGGCCGTCTTGCGGCCAAATAGGAAATGCAGGAGGACAGGAGACGATTGGACCGGCAACAATTGAGCTTCGCCATGACTGGTTTCGAGCGCTCACTCCTTTTCATCCAGGACCTGCCCACTGCAGCTTGGAGGTCAGATCATTCGGTACAAGCGTGAACAACTCGCGGATGCGCTGAATCTGTTGCACATACAATGGCGATAACTCCGAGCTACACTCCTTATAGTAGGCTCTCGCTTGCACGTTGAGAAACCAGATGTCATGTTCGACGAATTCCGCCTCGAACATCGAGGCGGGCAGGTTATGGATGAGTTCAGCCTCAAAGTAGGCGGACCGGTCGCTCAAACGCTGCCACCAAGGCCAAGTACTGACATTGCGAAGATGCGGAAGCGTCCACCGCAGCATTTCTAGGTAGATTGTTTGTTTTCGTGTCATCCTCAAACCTTTTCTATGCAATCCCCGACTGCCAGCGTGCCGGACTGAATGACTTGGGCGTGGAGGCCGCGGAGGCGGAGCTTTCGGCCCTCGGGCGAATTCACAAACTTGAGCGCGTCCTCCCCGAACCGGCGGGAAAACTTCGCGCAGCCGGTGTGCGGATGCGGCGTGATTTCCAGAATTGCGCTGCCGATCTTCAAGCGTTGGCCGGCAGGCAGATTTGTTTCGCTCAGGTCAAAATCCACCAGCAGGTTGTCCCCGGCCAGCGGCCAGCGCTCGCGGTCGTCGGTCAGGATGGCTAGGCAGCGGGTGTTCATGATCGTGATCTGGCTGTCGGGATTGAGCCGGCCATCGGGCAGTTTGCGGGAACAGGTGCTGGCCCAGCGGTCGCCCGGCAACCCGGCCTCGGACGTAACCTCGCTGCGCTCCCTTAGTTCACGCTGCTCGCTCACCGGGCGGGCGACGATCAACTCCAGGCGGCCATCATCAGGTGGGGAAGCCAAAATTTCCCCGAGGCGGGCGGCCAGTTCCGATTCCGAGCGATGCAGGGAGGTCGTCATGGCGGACAGGATTCCACGACTTTTGCCGCATGGCCAGCCGGTTTGCACCGGGTTTTGTGATCGGCCGTCCGGGGTTGACGCTTTCCGTCCCAAAGTGGGGTTGCATTCAAATTGACAGCCTTGCTTCTTGCGGCTCAGTATCCCGTACCGAATCCAGTCCTCATGAGGGAAGAAAAACCGTCACGAACCCATGAGAAAATATTTCTGCCTTTCCGCACTGACGTTTTCGCCCGTGGTGTTGCTATCACTGTTTCTGGGGATGTTAGCGATGTCCGGTTTCGGGCAGGGTAGCTGTCTGATGCCGCCGGCTGGTTTGACGAACTGGTGGCCTGGCCAGAACAACACCAAGGACGTGGTTGGAGGTTTGAATGGTGTCTTGAGCAACGGCACCTCGTATGCGTCCGGCTTCGTCGGGCAGGCGTTCAGCTTCAATGGCGTCAACCAGTTTGTCACGAACCCGGTTCCTGTGCTGACGAATATCCTCAACTCGTACACGATGGAGTTTTGGGCCAAGCCGGCGGCAACACGTCAAACGACTTCGGAGAGCACCTCCGGCACCGGCGGAACCGCCGGCCAGCGCTATGCGATCTTCCCGAACAACGGCCGTTTTGGGGCGGCGGGGGCCGGAGTTTCAGTGGGAACGAACGGTATCAGCGTTTTCGAGCACGCGAGCCTCTATCTCCCTTCGGTGCTCGTTTACGACGTGGCGATCACGAACTGGGTTCACGTGGCAGTGGTCTATTCGAATCAGCAACCGAGCCTTTACCTGAACGGCAGCCGGGTGCGAATCGGACTGGTCAGCACACATGCTTCGTCTCCGTCCACGTGCCTGGGCGAAAACGGACTGAACTATGGTTACTACGCCGGCTTGCTTGATGAGGTGTCCATCTATGACCGGGCGCTTTCAGCCACGGAAGTGTTTTCGATTTACAGCGCGGGCAGTGCGGGCAAGTGTGGTCCGCCGGCGCCGCCGGACATTTTCCTGCAACCCACTAATCAAAGTGCGTCCGTCGGTGGCACGGCCGTTTTCAGCGTTGGCGCCACGGGCACGCTGCCGCTCACTTATCAATGGCTGTTCGAAGGCACCAACAACATAGCAATCACGACCGATCCTTCCCTCGTGCTCACGAATGTTCAACCAGGGCAGGCAGGCAATTATCAGGTAGTGGTGACGAACATCGCGGGCGCGGCGACCAGTTCGGTGGTGGTCCTGACCGTGACGTCCTGCCCTACAGCACCTCCCGGCTTGCTGGCATGGTATGCGGCCGAAGGCAATGCCAATGACAGCGTCGGCACGAACCACGGAACGCCGTTGAACCTCGTTTATGCACCGGGAATCGTGGGGCAGGCCTTTGTGTTCAACGGCAGCAGCCCTCGCCGGGTTTACATTCCTGATAATCCCAATTTCAACCTCACCAACGCTTTCACCATCGAGGGCTGGATTAACATAGCTGGAGACGGTGGCGTCATTTTTTATCGCGGCGACAACCGCGTTGGTTTGGATCCACTTGGTATTTCGATGGGCGCAAGCGGGTTCATTACTTTCTTCATCACATCCGAGACTCAGAACACCACGCTTACCGCACCGATTGCCTATCACCAATGGAAACACATCGCGGCAACCTTCGACCGGACAACCGGGGACCTGAAATTCTATGTGGATGGTGTGATCGGAGCGCAGACCACCACCACGGTTGTACCGATTGGCGATTTGGATCCAAATTTGCAGGCTTCGGTTACGATCGGAAACGTAAACGGCACGTCGTATAACTTCCCGTTTAACGGCCTGATTGACGAAATGTCGGTGTACTCGCGCGCTCTCAACCAAAGCGAGATTCAAGGGATATACACCGCGGGAGCCACGGGAAAATGTCTGGCTCCCATCATTCTTGTCGAACCAACAAACCAAGCAGTGGTGATAGGCAACACGGCTACGTTCAGCGTCGTAGCTTCCGGGGCTGTGCCGTTGTTCTATCAATGGAACTTCAACGGAGCTCCTGTCGCGAGCGCTACCACCAGCGTGCTGGCGCTCGGCAACGTTCAGACCAACCAGGCGGGCAACTACGCCGTGCAGATTTCCAATGCTGTCGGATTGACGAATAGCGCCGTAGCGTCGCTCACAGTGCTCCCGCCACCGCCTTGTCTTACCACGCCTTCCAACCTGGTGAGTTGGTGGCGCGCGGAAGGCAACGGCGCCGATGAGGTTTCCGGCAATCACGGTGCGCTGTCCAATGGCGTGGGCTTCGCGCAGGGACGCACCGGACAGGGATTTGTTTTCAACGGCAGCGGCTCGGTCGGGCAGATGGCAATCCGCCCAACCTGCAACATCAAAACCTGACCATTGAAACCTGGCTGCGTCGCTCCAGTTCGACCACGACGTCCTTGAACAGCAATAGCCTCGGTTACGTTTTTGGCTACGACAACGGCGGCTACGCCCTTTACCTTGCATCCGACGGCACGCCGACCTTCGGTAAAACCGGCAGCGGTTCTGTCGCCGCCGCCGTCACCATCACCGACACCAACCTGCACCACGTGGCGGTGACCAAATCCGGCAGCGCGGTGAGTTTCTACCTCGACGGTGTGGCCCACGCCGCGCCAGCATACAATCCCGGCTTCACATTCAGCGGTAACGCTTTCATCGGTAGCCTCGGAACGAATTCCACCTTCCTTGGCGGCGTGGATGAACTCGCGGTTTACAGCCGCGCGCTTTCCGCCGCCGAAATTCAGGGCCTGTACAACGCTGCGCTTTCGGGCAAGTGCCCGGCGTCGAATTACCCGCCTTTCTTCATCTCGCAGCCGGCAAACCAGACGGTGCTGGTCGGCGCGAACGCCACCTTCAGCGCCGCCGCGGCCGGCACGCCACCGCTTGGCTACCAATGGTGGTTCAAGAACAGCCCGCTCGCCGGCGCCACGAATGCGTCGTTGACGGTGTCCAATGTCCAGGCTGCTCACGCCGGCAACTACTCGGTTGCGGTTACCAGCCCGGCCGGCACGATCAGCAGCAGCAACGCGACGCTGAACATCAACTTCCCAACCGCCGCCGTGCGGGTGGTGAACACCAACGCCACCGCCGGCACGCAAGTGCTCGTGCCGGTCAGCTTCGCCGCCAACGGCAATGAGAACGCGCTGGCCTTTAGCGTCAATTTTGATTCCAACCGGCTCGCCTTCGTGGGCGCGAGCCTCGGCAATGTTGCGCCGGGCGCCATCCTCCAGCCGAATACCAGCCAGACCAATCTGGGGCGAATCGGGATATCGGTGATCATGCCGTTTGGCACGACCTTCACTCCGGGAACCCAGACCGTGGCGCAGCTGGTATTCAACGCCGCGCTGTTCACCAACACCACGGTGATCAGCCAGCTTACCTTCGGCGACCAGCCGCTGGCGCGGCAGCTTCTCGACACCCAACCGGCACTGCTGGCCGCGAGTTTTGCAAACGGCACGCTGACGATTTCTCCCGCGACTGCATTTGAAGGGGACGCCTTCCCTCGGCCGGGCGGAGACCGCACGAATTCGCTCATTGACTGGCTCTACGTGGGCCGCTACGCCGCACGATTGGATGCGCCGACGAATGCCGCCGAATTTCAGCGCGCCGATTCCGCCCCGCGTTCGACGTTTGGGGACGGAACGATCAAGGCCTCCGACTGGGTGCAAGCCGGGCGCTATGCGTTTGGGCTGGATCCGCAAATGCCGGCCGGTGGTCCGACCAACGAAATCCCGGCCTCAGCACCGGCGCCCTCGCCCAGCCGGGTAATAACCGCGACCGGCGCAACGCTCTTCCCGGCGGAAAGTACGACCGTCAGCCTCAACCTTGCCGCCCAGGGAAATGAAAATGCCCTGAGTTTCAGCGTGTCATTTGATCCGGGCTTGGTGGAATTCACGGCGGCAACGCTCGGCAATGGCGCGACCGGTGCAATCCTCTATCTCAATACCAATCAACTTGCGGCCGGCCGGGTTGGTTTCGTCATGGGCTTGGGAGCGGGCGGCACGTTTGGCGCCGGCAACCGGGAGTTGTTACGGCTTGGTTTTCAGGCTTCGGCTTTCAACTCCGGCAGCTTCGCCCCTTCGTTCTCGGATTCGCCCTTTCCGCGGGAAGTCGCGGACGTTTTTGGATTGGGGCTGCCCGTGGGCTTTTCGGCCGGTGAACTGCTCGTGTATCCGCCCCCATCCTTGCGCATTGCCCGGGCCGGTGATGACGTCCTGGTCGGCTGG